>Ga0209694_1001008_pt1 | contig 35160 bp, 28 predicted proteins | sample GluameincwithD2O_FD_187499 | JGI IMG/M metagenome (GOLD analysis project Ga0209694, IMG submission 187499) | Mouse cecum microbial communities from Vienna, Austria - Glucosamine amended microcosms incubated with D2O (SPAdes) (version 2) | ecosystem: Host-associated > Mammals > Digestive system >... | reverse complement strand
CCTTGGCCGAATCTTTCAATGCTAAAATAAAACTCTTTCGTGCAAATCTCAGAGGTGTTGTGGATAAGAAATTCTTCCTTTTCCGTATTGCAAACCTTTATGCTTATCCCCACTGATTTTCTACTGAGCCCTTTTTTATCATTGGATAAGGATGGGGAGTCCCCTTTCCTCAAAGAAAGAATAAAGGAAAATGAAAATCTGTACCGATATTTCATTTTCCCTTGCTGTGGTTGCGGAGACCCGACTCGAACGGATGACCTCCAGGTTATGAGCCTGGCGAGCTACCAACTGCTCCACTCCGCGATGTATTTCTTAAATCGAGTGCAAAGATAGAGGAAATATTTTAAACGAACAAGCATTTCCATGATTTTTTAAGCCAAAGAGTGAATTTAACACTCGGAGACTCCTTTTACGAAACACAAAAGTTGTAAAATTTCAGGGCCGTTTCCTCCGTTTTTTGTAAATTTGCAAACGATTAACTAAAAGTTGAATCCTTAAACCTAAAACCATAGTGAATCTAAAGAACCGGTTCATGTCTCTGGCATTGGGTAGCTTCTTGACGATAACGGGAGCCGTTACAGGCTCCGCAGCCGTCCGGCCCGCAGGAGAGACAAACGACACCATCGGGCAGACCGCCGCACCGGAGGCCGGAGTCACCAACGGAGACAGCATCGTGAAAACAGCCTTACAATATTTAGGCGCCCGCTACCGCAGCGGACACAGCGGCCCCTCGGCTTTTGACTGCTCAGGTTTCACAAGCTACGTGTATCGCAAGGAGAACATCCGCATCAATCGCTCCTCGCGCCCGCAGTTCACACAAGGCACCCCCATCAAGAAAATATCGGATCTCCAGAAAGGCGATCTGGTATTCTTCGGCGGCTCGTCACGCTCCAGAAAGAATGTGGGGCACGTAGGCATCGTCACCGAAGTGGACCCCGACATGCGGAAGTTCAAGTTTGTCCACGCCAGCCGCACCGGCGTGAAAGTAGACGAATCGAACTCGGCCTACTACGGCCGGCGTTATATCGGTGCCCGCCGCATCATCCAGAACCCTTAAGAAAACGCATACGCCGCCTTCCGGAGAAGGCGGTTTTTCTTTAAAACCTTAACACCCCGACAAAAAAATGCTACCCTTGACCATCGCAACCGACGGAGAAGCCGTCTTCCAGCGACTGCTGGACATGAGCATCAGCGCCGGCAAGCACATCCTGACAGCCGCCCTGATCTTCATGGCGGGCCGCTTCCTGATCCGGCTGCTCAACCGCCTCTTCGCCAAAATCATCAACCGCCCCAACATCGACGGCAGCGTACAGAGTTTCCTCAGCAGTCTGGTCAACATCCTGCTCACCGTACTGCTCATCATCTCCGTCATCGGCGCACTGGGCATCAACACCACCTCTTTCGCAGCCCTGCTGGCATCGGCCGGTGTGGCCGTGGGCATGGCCCTCTCAGGCAATCTCCAGAACTTTGCCGGCGGCCTCGTGATCCTGCTCTTCAAGCCCTACAAGGTGGGAGACTGGATAGAGGCGCAAGGCGTACAGGGACAGGTGAAAGAGATACAGATTTTCCACACCATCCTCACCACGGCGGACAACAAGGTGGTATATATCCCCAACGGCTCCATGAGCACAGCCGTAGTGGTGAACTACTCGCGCAACGAGACACGCCGCGTACAGTGGACCTTAGGCATCGACTACGGCGAGGACGTAAGCCGTGCACGCCAGGCCGTCAGTTCCGTACTGGCCGCCGACCCAAGGGTACTGGCCGACCCTGCCCCCTTCATTGCTGTAGACGCCCTGGCCGACAGCAGCGTGAACCTTGTGATCCGCGTCTGGGTGAAAACGGGAGACTACTGGGGAGTGTTCCACGACATCCAGCACAACCTGTACGAGACATTCAACAGCCGCGGCATCAACTTCCCCTATCCGCAGCAGACAGTACACGTGGTACACGACTGAACATGACAGCCCAACAAACGGACGGATGAAAAAAAAACATTAAAATTTGCTGATAATAAAAATATTGCGTAATTTTGCTGCGCATTTTTAAGTTGCGGGGCGTGGCACAAGTCTGTCGCACCCGTCCGAAAACGAAGAAATCAACTAAAACAAAATCAAAAATAAAAGCAAAAAAATGATTGTAGTACCTGTGAAAGAAGGCGAAAATATCGAACGCGCCCTCAAAAAATTCAAGAGAAAATTTGAAAAAACCGGTATCGTAAAGGAACTCCGTGCCCGTCAGCAGTTTGACAAACCTTCCGTGCTGAAACGTCTGGCACACGAACATGCCGTCTACGTGCAGCAACTCAGACGCAACGAGGAATAAGAGGATTCCCCCCCTCATTTTCTTTCGGCACCGGCCGTTCAGACATAAAAGGATGCGACTTGCAACAAGAGCCGCATCCTTTTTGCATACAGACGCCAGACGGACCAACAAAAGAGCGGCACAGGGCACTTCCGAATTCTAAAAAAATCGTAACTTTGCCTCTCCGGTGCTTTCCAGACGTACCGTACACATAAAGAAACAAAACAGACACACAGATATGAAAATAGAACAACAGCTTACCGAAGCCGTAGTGGCCGCCCTCCGGACCCTTTACGGACAGGAGCCCGAAGCCGCGCAGGTACAGTTGCAGAAAACCAAAAAGGAATTTGAGGGTCACCTCACGCTCGTAGTCTTTCCCTTCCTCCGCCTCTCGCGGAAAAAGCCCGAAGAAACGGCCGGAGAAATAGGCCGTTTTCTGAAAGAGAACACCGACATCGTGGCAGACTATAACGTCATCAAGGGCTTTCTGAACCTGACGGTGTCGGCCTCCAAATGGGTAGAACTGCTCTCCGACATCCATGCGGACGCCCGCTACGGACTGACGGCCCCCACTGCCGAATCGCCGCTGGTGATGATCGAATACTCCTCGCCCAACACCAACAAGCCGCTCCATCTGGGGCACGTGCGCAACAACCTGCTGGGATGGGCCGTGGCACAAATCGCCGAGGCCAACGGTAACCGCGTTGTGAAGACCAACATCGTGAATGACCGCGGCATACATATCTGCAAGTCCATGCTGGCATGGCAGAAATACGGCAACGGGGAAACTCCCGAAACCTCGGGCAAGAAAGGAGACCACCTGATAGGCGACTACTACGTGGCCTTTGACAAACACTACCGCGAGCAAGTGCGCGAACTGGCCGCCCGCTTCGAGGCCGAAGAGGGACTGGATGCCGAAGCCGCCAGAACGAAAGCAGAACGCGAGGCCCCGCTGATGCGCGAAGCCCGCGAGATGCTGGTACGCTGGGAACACAACGACCCCGAGGTGCGGACGCTCTGGCGTCGCATGAACGAATGGGTATATGCCGGTTTCGACGAGACGTACAAGGCACTCGGCGTAAGCTTCGACAAGATCTATTACGAGAGCGACACTTATCTGGAAGGTAAGGAAAAAGTGGTGGAAGGACTTCAGAAAGGTCTGTTCTTCAAGAAAGAGGACGGCTCCGTATGGGCCGACCTCACCAAGAACGGACTGGACGAGAAGCTGCTGCTGCGCAGCGACGGCACCAGTGTATACATGACGCAGGACATCGGTACGGCCAAGCTCCGCTTTCAGGATTTCCCCATCGACAAGATGATCTATGTCGTGGGCAACGAACAGAACTATCACTTCCAGGTGCTCAGCATCCTGCTCGACGAACTGGGATTTGAATGGGGCAAGAGCCTCGTACACTTCTCCTACGGCATGGTGGAGCTTCCCAACGGCAAGATGAAAAGCCGCGAAGGCACGGTGGTCGATGCCGATGAACTGGTGGCCGAGATGATTGCCCAGGCACGCCGCACCGTCGACGAGGCCGGCAAGTTCGAGGACATGAGCGAGGAAGAAAAGCAGGAAGTGGCCCGCATTGTGGGCATGGGTGCCCTGAAATATTTCCTGCTCAAGGTGGACGCCCGCAAGAATATGCTCTTCAACCCCGAAGAAAGCATCGATTTCAACGGAAATACCGGCCCCTTCATCCAATACACCTACGCCCGCATCCGCTCCATCCTGCGCAAGGCGGCCGATCAGGGACTGGACTACTCCAACCTGGGCAACGGGGTGACGGAACTGTCGCGCAAGGAAGAGGAACTCGTGCAGCATGTGGCCGATTTCGCCGCCGTAGTGCGTCAGGCCGGACAAGACTACTCGCCTTCGGCCATCGCCAACTACTGCTACGATCTGGTCAAGGAATACAATCAGTTCTACCACGATTTCTCCGTGCTCCGCGAGGAGAACGAGGCTCTGCGGAATTTCCGTCTCGTGCTGTCGGCCAATGTGGCCAAAGTGGTACGCGAGGGCATGAATCTGCTGGGAATAGAAATGCCGGAACGAATGTAACAGCCGCACCATGACGACAAAGAAGTCCCGATACTATGTGGTATGGCACGGCGTGGAGCCGGGCATTTACCGCTCGTGGGACGACTGTCTGCATCAGGTAAAGGGATTTGCCGGCGCCGTCTATAAATCTTTCGGGAGCGAGGAGGAGGCATACGAGGCCTATCACTCCTCGCCCTCGCTTTATGTAAAAGCCCGCGCGACCGGTCCCTCGCCGCTCCGGCCGCAACAGCCGGAAAACCCGCCTGCGGACCGCACGGACACCGTCCTGCCCCTGCCCCTTGAGGTGACAGCCGACTCCCTGGCCGTAGATGCCGCCTGTTCGGGAAATCCAGGTCCCATGGAATACCGCGGCATCTATCTGAAGACAGGACAGGAAGTGTTCCGTTACGGCCCCGTCTACGGCACAAACAACATCGGTGAGTTTCTGGCCATCGTACACGCCCTGGCACTGCTGGACCGCCGCAAACTGACACTCACGGTATACAGCGACAGCCGCAACGCCCTTTCGTGGGTAAAGCAGAAGAAGTGCAAGACGAAATTGCCCCGCACTCCCCGCACCGAAGCCCTGTTCAACCTCATAGCAAGAGCCGAACAATGGCTGCAAACCCATACATCGCCCTGTCCGCTCCTGAAATGGGAGACCGGCCGATGGGGCGAAGTCCCTGCGGATTTCGGCCGGAAATAAAAACCACACACAGAGTATGCCATCCAACCCCAAAAGTTTATGAAAGAGTTTTTCCGAGTGATGTACCGTTACATCATGCCCTACAAGAAATATATGATCGGCTCGCTGATGTTCAACCTACTGTCTGCGGTACTGAATGTCTTTTCCTTCATCTCACTCATACCCATGCTGCAATTGCTCTTCGGCATCGACCAGAACCGCTACGAGTTCATCCCCTGGGGCGCCGACGGCATGAGCGCGAAGGACATCCTCGTCAACAATCTCTACTGGTTCACCACTGAGATCATGGACACCTACGGCGCCTCGACAACGCTGCTTTTCATAGGCATTTTCCTCGTGGTGGCCACGCTGCTGAAAACCGGATGCTACTTCGCCTCGGTGGGAATCATGGTTCCGATGCGCACCGGCATCGTCCGCGACATCCGCACCAGTGTCTACCACAAGATCATCTCCCTGCCTCTATCCTTCTTCTCGGACGAGCGGAAGGGAGACATCATCGCCCGCATGAGCGGTGACGTGGGCGAGATAGAAAACTCCATCACCGGATCGCTCGACATGCTCATCAAGAATCCCATCCTGCTGGTCTGCTATTTCGGAGTCCTTATCTATACGAGCTGGCAGCTCACACTCTTCACCGTCATCGTGCTGCCGCTGATGGCATGGGTGATGGGCAGCATCGGCCGCAAACTGAAACGTCAGTCGCTCGATGCGCAGAACAAATGGAGCGAGACGATGTCGCAGCTCGAAGAGACACTGGGCGGCATGCGCATTGTCAAGGCCTTCACCGCCGAGCACAAGATGTGCCGGCGTTTCGACGAGTGTACCGACGAATTCCGTCAGGCCTCGAACAAGGTGGCCATCCGTCAGGCCTCGGCCCATCCCGTGAGCGAGTTCCTCGGCACCTGCCTCATCGTGCTGGTGCTCTGGTACGGCGGCACCCTTATCTTCTCCGCCCACTCTCCCATCGACGCGCCCACCTTCATCTTCTACATGGTGATTCTCTACAGCATCATCCAGCCGTTGAAAGACCTGTCGCGCGCCTCCTACAACATTCCCAAAGGCATGGCGTCCGTTGAACGCGTGAACAAGATTCTGAACGCTCCCAATCCTATCCGCGACAGCGAACACCCGCAGCATCTTGACTCGCTCAAAGACAAAATCGAGTTCAAGGACATCTCTTTCAGCTATAACGGAAAGACCGAGGTGCTGCGCGGCGTGAACCTTACCGTGCGGCGCGGACAGACCATCGCCCTGGTGGGCCAGAGCGGTTCGGGAAAGTCCACACTGGTTGACCTGCTGCCTCGCTACCACGATGTCACCGGCGGCGAGATACGCATCGACGGTACGGACGTAAAGGACATCTACATCTCCGATCTGCGCGGACTCATCGGCAACGTCAACCAGGAAGCCATTCTCTTCAACGACACGTTCTTCAACAACATCGCCTTCGGCGTGGAGCATGCCACGATGGAGGAAGTCATAGCCGCAGCACGCATCGCCAACGCCCACGACTTCATCATGGAAAGCGAGGCAGGCTACAACACCAAAGTGGGCGACCGCGGCTGCCGGCTTTCCGGCGGACAACGGCAACGCATCTCCATTGCCCGCGCCATCCTGAAAAATCCCGCCATCCTTATCCTTGACGAAGCCACCTCCGCCCTCGACACCGAAAGCGAACGGCTGGTGCAGGAGGCTCTGGAACGCCTGATGAAGACGCGCACCACCATCGCCATCGCCCACCGCCTCTCCACCATCCGCAATGCCGACGAGATCTGTGTTCTTTACGAAGGACGCATTGTCGAACGTGGAACGCACGAGCAACTGCTGGCGCGCGGAGGCTACTACAAACGGCTCAACGACATGCAACAGCTCTGAGCCTTCCCCCCATCCTGTTTTTACCGAAAACCATGCGACAACGTTTCAGTTATCTGCTCCGGCTTTTCCTGCTGCTGGTAGGAATTTTCCTTCTGGCCAAACCGCTCTTCATCCTCTTCAACGAACCGAAGAGCCGGAATATCGTCCCTGCCGACTATCTGGCCGTGCTCTTCCACGGCCTGCCCCTCGACCTGGCCACGGCGGCCTATATCACGGCCCTGCCTTGGATAGCCGTACTGATCGGCGTATGGCTGCCGGCCCACAATCTGAGAAAAGCGCACTTCCTGTATACGGGCATCCTCTCCGTTCTGCTGGCCCTGATCTTCACGGCCGACACCTGCCTTTACTCCTTCTGGGACTTCAAACTTGACGGAACGGTGTTCAACTATCTGGACCATCCGCGCGGAGCCGTCCGGAGCGTCACCCCGCTCTATATGGCCACCGTCTGTGCCGCCTTCCTGCTCACGGCCTCCACGCTGGCGTTCCTGTTCAGGGCAGCGGCCCCCGTCCGTTTCCCCGTCTGCCGCCGCCGGCCGGCCGCCACATTGCTGCTCCTGCTCTCGGGCGGGATGCTGTTTCTCTTCATCCGCGGCGGCGTGGGCCGCTCAACGGCCAATGTCGGGATGGTCTATTACAGCGACAAGCAGTTTCTGAACCATTCCGCCGTGAATCCGGCTTTCTCGCTCATCTACTCCCTGCGCAAGACCGAGGACTTCGCCGCCCGCTGCGATTTTTTCCCCGAGGAGGAACGCGCCCGTCTTTTCGCCTCCATGCAGTACGATACCGTTTCCATCTCGCCTCTCCCTCTGCTGCGCACCCCGCGCCCCAACGTCCTGATTGTCCTGATGGAGGGATGCGGTGCCACCTTCGTCGAGGCCTTCGGCGGAAAGCCCTGCGTCACACCGTCGCTCAACCGTCTGGCACGGGAAGGAGTCGCCTTCAGCCGCTGTTACGCCAATTCCTTCCGCACCGACCGCGGCACGCTCTGCACCTTCAGCGGCTACCCGTCGTTTCCCGATGTGAGCGTGATGAAACTTCCCGCCAAGTCGCGCACGTTGCCATCAGTGGCCGCCTCGCTGCGCCGTGCCGGCTACTCCACGGAATTCCTTTACGGAGGCGACAAGAATTTCACCAACATGAATTCCTACCTCATGTCCACAGGCTACGAACGTACCTACGGCGATGACGATTTTCCGGCCACCGTACGCCACACCCATGCCTGGGGCGTCACGGACAGCATTGTCTTCGACCGCCTCTACGACATGGTAAGCGCCAAAAAACAGACCGGCCCGTGGCACATCGCTTTCCTCACACTGGCCAGCCACGAACCGTGGACCGTCCCCTACCACCGTATCCCCGATGACGAACAGGCCAACGCCATGGCCTACCTCGACGCCTGCATAGACCGCTTCATGCACCGCCTGCGTGCCCGCCCCGCCTTGTGGGAGAACACGCTGGTCATTTTCCTGCCCGATCACGGCATCCACTACCCCGCCGGCCTGACCGAGGCCGACATCCGCACCTGCCACATCCCCATGATCTGGGCCGGCGGCGCCATCAGCGAACCGCGCACCATCGACCTCATCTGCAACCAGACAGACCTGCCCGCCACCCTGCTGGGGCAATTGGGCCTGCCTCACGGGGAGTTCCGTTTCAGCCGCGACGTGACGAGCGCCAACTACCGTTATCCCTGTGCCATACATACCTGGAGCGGCGGTGCCACCTTTGTCGATACTACAGGCCACACCATCATCGACCTCGCCACCCTGCGGCCGCTGACCGACGGGCCGCAGCCCGGACCGGAACGTACCCGGCGGCTCAAAGCCTTCCTGCAAACGGCCTACGATGACTTGGGAGCCCGCTGACACACCCCCTCCCCCAAGAATCTTTCCATTTGTTTCCCCGGCTACGACCACACGAAAAAACGTGGCTTTTCCATCTGGAATCATCACAAACAAACCTATAAATTCTAAACCGCATTATGTTCAACAAAATCCTTACGCTTTGCCTCTTCGCATTTGCCAGTATCGCGGCATTTGCAGACGGACAGGCCAAATACGTGTTTTACTTCATCGGCGACGGCATGGGAGCCAACCAGGTGAACGGCACCCAAACCTATCTCGCTGCCCTTGAAGGCCGCATCGGCATCACTCCTCTCTGCTTCACGCAGTTTCCCTACTCAGCCTTCGTCACCACCTATTCCGGCACCAACGGCGTAACAGACTCCGCTGCTGCCGGCACGGCTCTTGCCACAGGCGAAAAAACGAAAAACGGCGCCATAGGTGTTCTTTCCGACCTCCAGTCCCCCGTCAACAGCATAGCCGTATGGGCTCAGCAGGCAGGGGCGGCAGTAGGCGTGAGCACCAGCGTCAGCATTGACCATGCCACTCCCGCCGCCTTCTACGCCCATCAGGGTGGTCGCGGCTCCTACTATGCCATCGGCCAGGACCTTCCCAAGGCCGGTTTCGACTTCTATGCCGGATCCGATTTTCTCAACCCAACCGACAAGGCGGACACTACCGCACTTTCCCTCTACGAACAATGCATCCAGGCCGGCTATACCATCGCCCGTGGCTACAAAGACTTCCAACGCCACACGTCCAAGGCCGACAAGATGCTCCTGCTGCAAACGGAAGAAGCCAGCAAGCGTCAGCGCAACTCCCTTCCTTACGCCATTGACCGCTCCAAGACGGACATGACCCTCTCCGAAGTGACCCGCGCAGGCATCAGATTTCTGACACAACAGCAAAAGGACGGCTTCTTCCTCATGGTAGAAGGCGGAAAAATCGACTGGGCCTGCCACAGCAACGATGCGGCCACCGTTTTCAAGGAACTTATCGACATGGACGAAGCCGTCCGTGTAGCCTACGAGTTCTATGTACAGCATCCCGATGAAACGCTTATCGTTGTCACCGCCGACCACGAAACCGGCGGCATCGTACTGGGCCGCGGCTCCTATGAACTTCATACCGATGTGCTCCGCTATCAGCGCATGAGTGCCGAAGCCTACAGCGCACACGTGAAAGAACTCCATGCCAAGAAAGGCGAAAAACTCTCCTGGGAGATTATCCGGAAGGACCTAAAGGAGAACTGGGGCTTCTTCGGCGGAGGTGTCAACCTGTCCAAAAAGCAGGAAGCCCGCCTTAAAGCTGCTTTCGAGCGCATGCAGACAGGCGGGGCCGAGGACAAGAAGTCACTCTATGCCTCCATGGATGCTTTGGCCGATGCCGCCCGCGACATCATGGCCCAATGCGCCCTTATTGGCTGGCAAAGCGGCGGTCACTCCAACGGCTACGTACCCGTATTCGCCATCGGTGCCGGTGCAGAGCAGTTCCATGGTCAGATTGACAACATCTCCATTCCCCTGTTCATAGCCAAGGCCGCAGGCTGGAAAAAGAAATAAGCAAGCGGGAACAAGAACCATAAATGAATTTTGACCTATACTCCCAACAAAAAAATGGGACTGCGGCGTTTCACGTTTGGCGTCGATAAGGAAAACGGACATTCCGCACCAAATGTAAACGTAGGTTAATTAACATTTGCTTTTCGCCCGCGGATGTAGTATATTTGCACCAGCAAAGCAGAACAACCCTGAAAAGCCGCCTAATGGGCGGTTTTTTTCGGCGCTTAACGTGAAAAAAACATCCGATCTTTTTTAAAAAAGGTCCTATCTTGTTCAAAAAAGATACTATGTTGTGAAAAATAGGTCCCTTTCCGGAGTTTTTCCGAAAAACCTTCAAGTTAAACTTTCTGGAAATACGTTAAATTAATTAGGAATTAGCAATTAGTAATGATGAATTTTTAATTGCTAATTCCTAATTATAATGGTTACTTCTCACCCAACCGGCGACACAGACGGCCGCCCAGCAGACAATACAGCCCCACGGCAATGAAGGGCAGGCTCAGCATCTGTCCCTGATTCAGGCCGATGGCCGCCACCATGCCCTGCTCCCACGGTTCCTGCACTTCCTTGAATATCTCCACGAAGAGCCTGAACAGGAAAATGGAGGACAGGCAGAAACCGAAGAAAAATCCCGTACCCACCCGGTTGGGCCGGCGACGGTACAACCACAGACCCACAAGGAAGAACACGAAATAGGCCACCGCCTCGTACAGCTGTCCCGGATGACGCGGGAAGGTCTCGCCCAGCCGCCCGAACACAAAACCGTAGTCCGTACCGGTGGGCTTACCCACGATCTCGGAGTTCATCAGGTTGCCCAGCCGGATGCAGCAGGCCGCTATCGGGGTGGCGATAGCGATGTTGTCGAGCACCCGCATCAGATTCACCCCGGTCTTACGCACATACAGCCACAGGGCGATGATAAGTCCCAGGGTGCCGCCGTGACTGGCCAGCCCCATATAGCCCGTGCAACGCCATCCGCCCTCGGGCAACATCTTCACAGGCAGCAACATCTCAACGGGATGGGTCAGGAAATAGCCCGGCTCATACAGCAGGCAGTGGCCCAGCCGCGCACCGGCCAGAATGCCAACGAAACAATACAGAAAAAGGGGATCGAACTTTTCCTGCGGTATCTGCTGCCGCCGGTAGAGTTTATAGACTACGATGTAGGCCAGCGCCAGGCCAATGCACCAGAACAGCGCGTACCAACGCACTTCTAACGGACCGGCCTTGAAGGCCATGATGTCGGGATTCCAGAGAATAGAAGCTAACATGACAGAAAGAGTCAAAGGAATGAGGTGAAACAACTAAACATTGAAACGGAAGTGCATGATGTCGCCGTCCTGCACGACATATTCCTTACCCTCCACGTGCAGCAGACCGGCCTCGCGCACAGCGGCTTCGGAACCGTACCTGACATAGTCCTCGTACTTGATGACCTCGGCGCGGATAAAGCCTTTCTCGAAGTCCGTATGGATCACTCCCGCACACTGGGGAGCCTTCCAGCCGCGGCAGTAGGTCCATGCCTTTACCTCCATCTCGCCGGCGGTGATGAAGGTTTCCAGCTCCAGCATCCTGTAGGCCGTCTTGATGAGGCGGTTGCATCCGCTCTCTTCCAGCCCCACATCCTGTAGGAACATCTGCCGCTCCTCATAGGTTTCCAGTTCGGCGATGTCGGCCTCGGTCTGCGCAGCCAGCACAAGCACTTCGGCTCCCTCATCGCTGACAGCGGCCCTCACCCGCTCCACATACCCGTTGCCGGTGGCCGCCGAAGCCTCGTCCACATTGCAGACATAGAGCACCGGCTTCGAGGTGAGCAGGAAGAGGCCCTTGGCCGCGCGCTGCTCCTCCTTTGTGGCAAACTGCACGGTGCGGGCGCTGCGGCCCTGCAACAGGGCCTCGCGATAGGCCGTAAGCACTTCATACTCCACCTTCGCGTTCTTGTCGCCGCCCACCTGGGCAATCTTCTCCACACGCTTGATACGGTTTTCCACCGTCTCCAGATCCTTCAGCTGCAACTCGGTGTCTATGATTTCCTTGTCGCGCACGGGGTCCACACTGCCATCCACATGCACCACATTGCCGTCGTCAAAACAGCGCAGCACATGGATGATGGCATCCGTCTCCCGGATATTGCCCAGAAACTGGTTGCCCAGTCCCTCGCCTTTGGAGGCACCCTTCACAAGGCCGGCAATGTCGACAATCTCCACCGTTGTCGGGACGATACGGCCCGGATGGACCAGTTCGGCCAGGCGCGAAAGCCGTTCGTCGGGAACGGTGATGACTCCCACGTTCGGCTCGATGGTGCAGAAAGGGAAATTGGCGGACTGGGCCTTGGCGTTGCTCAGGCAATTGAAAAGTGTAGACTTGCCCACATTGGGAAGTCCGACTATGCCACATTGTAAACTCATGGATATGCTTGTTTTCGTTGATTTGTTTTCAGGCGCAAATATACGCATTTATTGGCAAACGGGCGAACTTTGACACAGAAGCAAACCGGCTCCTGCGTCTGAAAGAGAACGCAGGAGCCGGCCGGAAGCGGATTTCAGGTGTTTTTCCTTACTTGAACACGACTGCGCAGGGATGGATGCCGGCGCCATAGCGTTCCATAAATTCGCCAGTCGCGGAATAGCGGTAGACATAGCCCGGCGCGTTGTAGTCATAGGCCGAATATTCGCTGCCGATGAATATCTCGCCGTTGACCGGGTTCACATCAATGTCAATGGGCTGGACCGGCAGGTGGGCGGCCGGCAGCAATTGCTGTTTCACCACCTGCCCCGTACGGGTGTCATAGGAGGAATAGGTAAGTTCGCCTGTGTAGGGATAGGAACTGAAATCCGTATAGTTATAAATGGCGTAGAGCGTGGTGCCGCGCACAGCTATATTCGAGGCGGCGCAAAAATCCGTCACCTGGTCGGCCGGCGTGATTTTCTGCACCTTCGGGGGCACGTTGCCATAGTTTCCGCGCGCCACCACAAAAACGTTGCCTTCACTGTCGGCGGCGATAGGTCCGGGATTCATGCCTACGGTGATGTCTTTCTCCTTCACGAAACGATGCAGGTCTATCTTGGCCACCCGGAAGCCGTCGGCATAATTGCCCGCACCGTTGTAGCCGTCCGAGACGGAACAGTACAGATAACCGCCCGTCACCGTCATCTGAGCCGGATTGGGACCGACCGGCAGCTTGCCCATGACGGCCAAAGTGACGGTGTCGACGCGGGTCACATACCCGTCATTGTTCGACACATATACATATCCGTTGCCGGCGATGACGCTTTCAGGCTCATTTACGCGGACCTGACCGATGATTTCGAGCGTCTCGCGGTCCAGCACCCAAAGAAGATTGGAACCGTACATCGCTACGTAAAGCTTCGAACCGTAGACAATACCGTCCTGAGGCGAGTCGCCCAGGCTCTGTCCGTTCACAGAGGCAAAGAAATTCCGCACATACTTGTTATCCCCGAATCCGAGGAAGTCCAGCGTGCCTTCAATGCCGCCATAGAAGTTGCCCTGATTGATGACATACGCCCCCTGTAATCCGGAAACAGGCGCCGGGGTGGGTTCAAATTCGTCCTCGTCACAGGCTGTGAAAGCCAACGCCGCAAACAACGCGGTGACTGCAAGTTTCAGGTGTCTCATGTTTTCTTTTTTTGTTTTTATGGATAAAAATAGTTGATACACATATATAATATAAAAAGACCGTCAGAAGCGGGTTGTCAGAGCCAGACGGAAAGCCCGTCCCGGCATGGGATAACGGCGCACCAGTTCATAGCGGCAGTCAAAGACATTCATTACACCGGCCCGCGCCTCCCACTGCCACCCCGCCATGCGGAATGCGCGCCAGGCCGAAATCCCCGCTTCGGCATATCCGGACAACATCGTGGTGGGTGTATGCTCTTTCGTGCTCCACCGGGAGGAGGCTCCCGTGATGCTGACCGACAGATTCAGCCACGGATTCTCGCAAGCCAACGCCGCCGTACCGCTGTGAACGGGCATGTAGGGCAGCTGCAAGGAGTAGCTGCGCGTATCCGCCGTGCGGTCCGTAGAATGCTGCAAGGAATAGCTGCCCGAAAGAACCAGCCGCCACCGCTCCGCCGGAACGAAACAGCTCCCTACCGTGACATCCATGCCGGCCGCCCTGACACGTCCGATGTTTTCGGTACGCCAGACATAGAGGTTATAGGGCAGGCTCGTGATGCGGTCCGTCACACGGTTCAGATAACCGTCGGCGGTGACCGTCAGTGCCGGCCACCAGGAGGCCGGTGCGGCACTGAGCGTGAGGCCGGCCCCCAGTTGCCGGGTCTTTTCCGGCCGCAGGAGGGCAGAGCCAAGATGGTAATAGTAATTCTCCGTAAACGTAGGCGCGCGGAACAGTTCTTTCCAGAAAACTCTGGCACGCAGCCGCCACGCCCGTGCTCCGGCGGAACGCAACGCCAACCAGGAGGCCGACAGCGAAGGGGCCAGCCGGCGCGCATCGCCGGCAACGGCTCCGCCGGAGCCGTTGCTGTTGCGGTCCGCGTATGCCAGCAGGCGCGCCGTCGCACTGAAACGCCGGATCTCCGCCCGCAGCGAAAGGCTCTGCCAGAGAACATGGCGCGAGACATCATTGCCGGTGGGCTGGTTGCTGTCAAGATCATGGAACGAATAGTCGGCAGCGTAGGCGGCACTGACATACCGCCAATGGCGGGCCGCTCCGACCGCGGCATACGCCTCCCGCTGCCAATAATGCTGGCGCAAGGCACCGCCCGGATACTGCGCGTCCACATCAGCGTAACGGCTTTCCTGCCATTCAAACTTTCCGGCCGCCATCAGTTCCCACGGTCCGCGCCGGCCGTGCCATCCCGTCTGCAATCCGGCACTCTGTTCGGCCAGCCGCTCCGTAGCGTTCTCCGCATCGTAGAGCACCACCTGGCCGGGCAGTCTCCGGTGATCGTTGCGCCAGGCGGCCTGCGTCAACCAGGTTCCGCTCCCACGGGTATCATGCCGCACAGTCGCTCCGGCGTTCCAGGACTGCATCCGGCTGCCGTTGCGGCGATGGTGCGTGGTGAGTTTTCCGTTGCGTACTACGTATGGATAGTCATTCTCGGCAAAAAAGAATCCGGCATCCATACCCAACGTGGTACGCGGCCCCGTCCGGCCGGATAAAGCCAACGAAGGACTGACCGTGCTGAACGAACCGACCGACAGTCCTGCACGGCCGTGCAGACCCGCAGCCGTGTCAGGAAGCCGGGACGAAAGCGCCAGAGTGGCGGCTCCCAAACTGCGGGGCGCAACGAGCAGACGGGAAGCACCGGCCACAAAAAGGTTCATCTCGGACAACCGCTCCGTCCGGAAACGGCCCAGATCCACCTGTCCGCCACGCACATCACTCACAGGAATGCCGTCGAGCGTCACAGCCGTATGGGCTGCGCCCAGTCCGCGCACGCTCACCGTCTTCATGCCTCCCGCACCACCATAGTCACGCAAGGTCACCCCGGGCAAACGGCTCAGGACACCGGCCATATCGCCGGCACCGCTGCGAAGCCATGCGGCGGTGTCGGACCGCCACGCAGGGGTATTGCCCTCCATCACCGCCGTCTGCCGCAGCACCGTCACCGAAGCCGTCCCTAACGTATCGGACAGGACACGGCACACCTGACTCCGACCCGCAGTGAAACCGGCCGACAAAAGCCATACCGCAACTGCGAGCCACGCGTAAAGATTCGCGGACTTTCTCATGGTAGCACCATTTTATTTTTACATACGAAAATCATTCCGGACAACCGGCTCTCCTCGGAACCGGCAGCCATAAGACAAAGGTCGCGGCAGGTCTTCTGACTCTTCCTTATTCTTTTCCAAACGCCTTCCCGCCCGGTCTTCTCTTCTGACAAAGACCGCCGCAGTGGCCGCCCGCAGGGCTTGTTTGGAACTTTTCAAGGAAATACAGCAGCGGGACTGTACGGGAGTCTCACCCGTTTCCCTCTTCGTCACGGGCTCCGCAGGGAGCGCCGCGAACCGCAGACGGCAACAAAGGTACTCCTAATCCGGCAACCGGCAACCTTCGGAGCGTTCTTTTCGGAATATCCGTAAAAAAAACACACATTTTTTACGATATATTTTGCTCTCTCAAAAATAAACCCTATCTTTGCACTCGCAATTCGGGGTGTAGCTCAGCCCGGTTAGAGTACGCGTCTGGGGGGCGTGTGGTCGCTGGTTCGAATCCAGTCACCCCGACTGGCAAAAAAGGAGTTGAGTCTTCGGACTTGACTCCTTTATTTATATATCCTTGAGGAAAAATTCAACACACCTAATTTCATCCATTACTATGATCAGCATTAAAAACAAGTATCTGAAAGCGGACATCTCCGAAAATGGAGCCGAGATGCAAAGTCTTCAGGAAATAACTACGGGACGCGAATATCTGTGGCAAGGCGATGCCGAATACTGGGACGGACGGTCGCCCCTGCTGTTTCCCGCCACCGGCGGCCTGTGGAACGGAACCTACCGGCACAAAGGACAGGAAATCAAGATGGTGAAACACGGCTTTGCCAAAAACCGGAAATGGACATACTCGCCTACCGGCGCGGAAGCCGACGGCAACGAGGCCCGCTTCGTGCTGGACCTGCCCGAAGGAGACGAAGGCTTCCCCTTTCCCTGCCGCGTGGAAGTGACCTACAGCCTGCACGAACACAGCCTGAAAGCCACACTCCGCGTACACAACACCGGAACCGATGAGATGTTTTTCCAGATGGGAGGCCATCCGGCCCTGAACCTGCCGGGGTGGGACGCCTCTCAACCCGTAGGCGGCTATCTGGAGCCTGAAGGCACTCCTGCCGCCCAGACCACGGTACTGCGCGCCGGAGAACAGGGATGCACCGGCCCCGAACGCTTCAGTGTGCCCCAATGCAACGGGCTGATCCCCGTCAGCGAAGATACCTTCAGCAACGAAGCTCTGATATTCGACCGTCATCAACTCTCGGGCATCGTGCTGCTCGACACCGAGCGCCGCAAAGTGGCCCGCGTAAGAAGCGGCGCCCCCGTATGGTTATTCTGGCAGCCCCAAGGAAAATTCTCACCCTTCGTCTGCGCCGAGCCCTGGTACGGACTGTGCGACCCGCACGGATTCGACGGTGACGTGAGCGAACGTCCGTACATCAACCGGCTCCCTGCCGGAGAGTGCTGGGAAGGCTGGTACGAGGTGGAAGTGTTCTGACGCGCTCCGCGACCCTCATTCTATATCCACCGGCGGCCGCCCTGCACCATTCTTCCGGAGCAAGGCGGCCGCCGGATGTCTGAAAAATGCCAATTTTATTTGGCCTTTACGCCGGATGGGCGTAAATTTGCAGCAACATGGCCGAACTTGCAGCATATTTCCCCATTGCCGACCCCACGTGGATATTTTTCGTGGTGTTGAGCCTCATTCTGTTCGCACCGATGCTGCTGGAACGGCTGCGTATCCCCTCCATCGTGGGCCTCATCTTCGCGGGAATCGTCATCGGCCCCCACGGCTTTCATATTCTGGACCGCGACGGCAGTTTCGAACTTTTCGGCAAAGTAGGCTTGTACTACATCATGTTTCTGGCCTCGCTGGAGATGAACCTTCAGGACGTACAGAAAATCAAGAGGCACGCCCTCACGCTGGGGCTGCTCAGTTTTCTCATTCCCATATCGCTGGGCCTCGCGGCCAACATCTACCTGCTCGGCTACGGTCTGACCGCCGCCGTGCTGATGGCCGCCATGTATGCCTCCCACACGCTCATCACCTACCCCATCGTGCTGCGATACGGCCTTTCGCGGCGCAAGAGCGTGAGCATAGCCGTGGGCGGCACCATCGTGGCCGACACCCTGACACTGCTTGTTCTGGCCGTGGTGGGCGGCATGTTCAAGGAACACGTCACGGGCCTATACTGGGTGTGGCTCGTGGTAAAAGTCATCCTGCTGAGCGCCGTCATCATCTTTGCCTTCCCGCGACTGGGCCGCTGGTTTTTCCGCCGCTACGACGACGGGGTGGTGCAATACATCTTCGTGCTCTCGCTCGTATTTCTCGGAGCCGGTCTGATGGAGTTCGTGGGGATGGAAGGCATCCTCGGAGCCTTCCTCGCGGGCATCGTGCTCAACCGTCTCATTCCGCCCTCCTCACCCCTGATGAACCACCTGGAGTTCGTGGGCAACGCACTGTTCATCCCCTATTTCCTGATCGGCGTAGGCATGCTTATCAACGTGAGGGCTTTCACCGAAAACACAGGTATTCTGATCGTATCCGCCGTAATGATCGGCAGCAGCATCGCAGGAAAATGGCTGGCGGCCTACGGCACACAGAAAATCTTCCGGATGAACACGCTGGAGCGAAACCTGATGTTCGGCCTCACCAACTCGCGCGCCGCCGCCACGCTGGCTGTCGTTCTGGTGGGTTACAAGATCATCCTGCCCGACGGCTCGCGTCTGCTCAACGAAACCGTTCTCAACGCAGCCATGATGCTCATTCTGGTCACCTGCGTCGTCAGTTCGCTCGTCACCGAACGCACTGCGGGACGCATTGCCGTCTCGGCCGTAGCTGAAGACGAGGAAGACCACAGCTGCCGCGACCGCATTCTCATCGCCTTGGCCAACCCCGAGACGGTAGACCCTCTTGTCAACGTTGCCCTCATGCTCCGCACCCCCAAGTCGCCCACGCCGCTCACAGCTCTGAACGTGGTGCTTGAAGACAACCCTTCGGCCCGTGAGAACGGCCTGAAACAGTTGGAGCGCGCCGTACACATCGCAGCTGCCGCCAACGTGAAACTCGTCACACGCAGCCGCTGGTCCGTCAATGTGGTAAGCGGCATCTCGCATACCATGAAGGAGTTCGACGCCACCGACCTGCTCATCGGCCTGCACCAGAAGTCGCGTCTCACCGAAGGCTTCTACGGAAAACTCTCCACCGACCTGTTGTCCGCCGTCGAGAAACAGGTATTCATCTATCGCGCCGTCATCCCCGTCAATACCGTAAACCGACTCCACCTGCTCATTCCCCGCAAGGCCGAGTTCGAGCCGGGATTCCACCTCTGGGCCGACCGCATCGCCCTGCTGGCCGCACAGATCAGCTGCCGCGTGGAAGCCTACGGCGGACGCGGAACCCTCGCCGCCCTAAAGGAATATTGGGAAAAGCGAAAATACAGCACCGAAGCCGGATGGCACGTCTACAACGAATGGCACGACATGCTCTCCATTGCCCACGAGACGCGGCAGGACCACATGATCATCTTCGTCATGGCCCGCCGCGGAACCCTCTCGCGCCACAACTACATGGAGAGGTTGCCCGAACAGATAGAGCGCTATTTCTCCCTGCGCAACATCCTGCTGCTCTTCCCCCTGCAACACGCCACAGGACAGGCCTCCACCTCTGCCCTGCGGGCCGGAGTCCCCGTCAAGGTGAGATAAGTTTTTTCCCACTCAATTTCTCCTTCTGAAAGAATCATGGCCGACTGGACCGAACGAACCGAACTGCTCTACGGAGCCGAAAAGACCGGCCGCCTGCACCGCGCCCACGTGCTCATTGTGGGAACAGGCGGCGTTGGAGCCTATGCCGCCGAGATGCTTTGCCGGGCCGGCGTGGGGGCCCTGACCCTCATTGATGCCGACACCGTGTCGCTCTCCAACATCAACCGCCAGCTGCCGGCACTCCACTCCACCGCCGGCCGTCGCAAAGTGGAAGTTCTGGCCGAACGCTTCCGCGACATCAACCCCGACATCCGCCTCACGCTCCGCGCCGAATACGTCACTCCCGAATCCGTCCCTACCCTGCTGGACGGAGGTTTTGACTTCATCGTCGACGCCATCGACACCATCGCCCCGAAGGTGGCCCTGCTCTCCGAAGCCCTGCACCGCCGGCTGCCCGTGATCTCCTCGATGGGCGCGGGAGCCAAGACCGACATCACACAAATACGCTTTGCCGACCTGTGGCAGACCTACCACTGCGGCCTGAGCAAGAGCGTGCGAACCGGACTTACGCGCGCCGGACTGAAAGGCCGGCGGCTGCCCGTAGTGTTCTGTACGCAGCAGGCCGACCGTCGCGCCCTACTATCCGTTGAGGGCGAACGCAACAAAAAAACAACCGCCGGCACCGTGAGCTACATGCCCGCCACCTTCGGCTGTTTTCTTGCCCAGTACGTCCTGGAAAGACTTTGAAAGCGAAATATTTCTGCGAAGTCAAACTTATACAGAAGTTTGACCGGACACAAAAAATAAAAAATCTATCAATTATTGACAAAGTCCTCGATGGCAGCCAACGCGTCGGGACTGAGCGGCGCCTCACGCGTATAAGTTTCGGGGACAGCCATACCCGACTGGAGACGCATCAGATGGTCGCAGGCGGGCAACCAGACAAAACGAGCTGCCGAACAGCCGGACAGCGCCTGTTTCCAAAGGTCGAAATCGCAACGCGTCACCTGATAGTCGTGACCTCCACCCAAAAAAAGCATGGGCAACGGACACAAAGAACGGGCCGTGGCAAGCGCATCATAGGCACGTTCGGAAGCCAGATATTCCTCAGGCAGGGACTCCGTCAGCCGGGACAGCAGGCTGTCGTCGAAAGTGAGGGTGAAGTCAAGCGCGGCCTTCTCAAACTCCAGCCGGCAGAGGTCCTGCCGGAATACGCCGGTCCGGCGGGTACGCCAACTTCCCTGACCGAGGAGTTTTCCCGTCTTCCCCTCTATTTCCGTCCAGAGAACGGAGAGAACCGGTACCGGCAACTGAGCACGGACGGAGGGATGAAGCATCGCGGAAAGACTGTCGCCGCGGCCGGCCTGCAGATGTGCGAGGACACTGCGGGCACGGACAAAGCCGTCGGCTGTGAGGGAAGCCGTGCAGAAAAGGAAAAGAAGCAAGAACAGGATTGCCCTCATACCGGAAGTGCAGGAACGGATATTCATAGGAAACGCTTGCTCAGATATTTCACAGGATAATACACGGAGACGAAGCCTACCGCCAGAACGGTGAGGAAAACCAGCAGCACATCGGCCGGCCGCACGCTGACGGGATAAGCATCTATGATGAAATTGCCGGACGAACCGCCCAGCCGCAGCAGACCGAAGGTCTCCTGCAAATAGCAGAGAAACAATCCCGCCGCAATGCCGATGACGGCACCGATCAGAGAGATGAGACGCCCTTCGTAAAGGAAGATGCGCACAATGATGCGGTCCTGTACGCCGAGATGGCGGAGCGTGTCCACATCGCCGCGTTTGTCAATGATGAGCATGGAAACCGAACCGATGATGTTGAAACAGGCCACCAGCAGGATAAAGGTGAGAAACAGATAGGCCATGGACTTCTCTATGCTCATGATGTTGAACATCTCCTGCTGCTGTTCCATGCGGTCCAGCACGGAATAACCCTCTCCGAGACTGCGTCGCAGGTCGCGCTTGACGCTCTCCGTATCGGCCCCTTCGCGCAGGCGGAGTTCCAGCGAAGTGATCCTGCCCTCCTGCTCGAAAAGCTGCTGGGCCAGATGCAACGGCGCGAGCAGCAGGGTCTCGTCATACTTACGCTGGTGTACGTCGAAACATACACCGCAGGAATTGACCTCGGCCACATTGAAGCTCTCGGCAGGATTGACCGTATTGATGCGCTCGCCTTTACGGGGAGCACAGATCTGGAGGGTGCCGTAGTCCAGCGAACCTATCTGCTGCGCCAGCCCGATGCCCGGAATGCCGTAGTCCACGCCGGCGGCATGAAGCTGCCACGAACCGTTGCCGTAAAGAATGGAACGGATGCCGGTGCAGCCGGCATAATTGTCGTCCACACCTTTGAGAGTGACTACGGTGGGATGGCCCTTAAAAAGAATAAGCGCATTGTCCTCAAGGCTCGCGGAGGCAACGGCCACATCGGGATGACGGCCGGCTGCCAGCAAAAGGGTATCGGCCTGTGCGGCGAACTTTCCGCGCACAGGCACTACCTTCAGCTGGGGGTCGATGGCGGTATAGAGGCTGCCGATGAGGTCGCGGAAACCGTTGAAAACAGACAGCGTACAGACCAGTGCCATCGTGGCGAGCGCCACACCGCCCACCGAGATGGCGGAAATGATATTGATGGCATTGTGGCTCTTCTTGGAAAAGAGATACCGGCGGGCAATGAAAAAAGGGAAGGACATGGGACTGGGCCGGAAGGGAAGGTTACTTTTTCAGAAGTTCGTCGATGTGGTCAATGTAGTCCAGCGAATCATCGACAAAGAATTTCAGTTCGGGAATGATGCGCAACTGGTGGCGCATACGGGTACCGAGGTCGTAACGCAGCTCGCGGACGTTCCGGTTGATGTTCTCCACAATCTCGGCCGCACGGTCGGAAGGGAACACGCTGAGATAAGCCTTGCAGACACTCATGTCGGGGCTGATGCGCACGGCGCTGACAGAGACGAGCATCCCGTGCATGGCGCGCGTCTGCTTCTGAAAAATTTCGCCCAGTTCCTTCTGGATCAGGCGGGAGATTTTCTGTTGGCGGGTTGTTTCCATAAAAATCAGGTAAAGGGTTTATGAATTTGCGTCAGGAGACTCCTTGACGCGGATAAGCGTGAGACCGTCGCGCAGCGGGAGGATGACTTTTTCCACCCGTTCGTCGGCAGCCACGATGTCATTGAAACGGCGGATGCCCAGCGTCTGCGCGTCGCGGTCGTAGGCGGGATCCGTCACATGTCCGTCCCATAGCGTATTGTCCGCCAGGATATACCCTCCGGGGCGTATATGGCGCATCACCAGCGCGTAATACTCGGCATAGTCCCGTTTGTTGGCGTCGATAAAGGCCATGTCAAAGACAAGTCCCATCTCCGGCAGCAGTGCGAAGACATCGCCTATAACCATCCGGACCCGGGCGGCGTAGGGTGCCCCTTCAAGCCAGGGCCGCGTGAAGTCTTCCTGCTCGTCGTTGATCTCGAAGGTAAGCACCTCGCCGCCAAGCGGCATTCCGGCAGCCATACATAAGGCCGAATAGCCCGAATAGGTACCTATTTCCAACACGCGGCGCGGCGCAATCATACCGGTAATCATCTTCAGGAAACAGCCTTGCAGATGTCCCGAAGCCATGCGCGGCCGCAGCAGCTGCGTGTTCGTGGCGCGGTACAGGCGGTACAGGTAATCGTCCTCCGGCGAGATGTGCCCGAGGATATATTCTTCCAGTTCCATCAGTTCGGATAGATCTCCTCCCCTTCTGTCTCGAAGAGATTCTTCACGATGTTCATTTCCATAAACGACGTGCGTTGCTCCTTGCGCTGCGAGCCGAGATAGCAGATACGGTCTTCAGGATGCAGCATCCTGTCGCTGAGCAGCTTGCGGAGGGCTGCCAGCAGAAACTCGTGTCCGAAGCTCTTGATGGGCATATAGATGGCATAGACCCCGTAGGACAAAGCCAGGTGGCGGACGGTCTTGGCCTTGTAGCAGATGGCGAGAATATTGCTTTCGCCGCGGAAGGACGAGACATAACGCGCCGTCCGTCCGGTATAGCTGTCCATGATGATGGCCCGCAACTTCATCTTCCGGGTGGCGGAGACCGCTTCCTTCGCAAAGAACTCCGTGACATCGGGATTCTCGGAAAGCGGGATGTCCAGCCCGTCCAGTCCGCCGAAATTGTCGGTCTCGGCCTGCCGCGCGACGGACGCCATAACACGCACCGCCTCCACGGGATAATCGCCATAGGCTGTCTCGCCCGATAACATCAGGGCATCGGCACGCGAGTAGACGGCATTAGCGATGTCCGTCACCTCCGTCCGCGAAGGCCGCGGGTTGCGTATCATGCTCTGCAACATCTGCGTGGCCACGATGACCGGCTTGTGGGCGCGGATAGCCTTTTCGATGAGACGGCGCTGAATGCCGGGAATCTGCTCCTGCGGCACCTCGATGCCCAGGTCGCCCCGCGCCACCATGATGCCGTCGGCCGCCTCCAGAATCTCGTCGATGTTGTCCACACCGGACTGGTTCTCTATCTTGGCAATGACACGGATGTCACTGTGGGCGGCATCTATCAGGCTGCGCACCTCCTCCACATCCTCACGCGAACGCACAAAGGAATGGGCGATAAAGGCCACGTCATAGTCGATGGCAAAAGCGATGTTGGCACGATCGCGATCAGTCAGGGCCGGCAGGTTGATACGTACTCCAGGCACGTTGACGCTCTTGCGCGAACCCAGCGTGGCATCGTTCTCCACACGGCAGAACAGGTAGTCCTCATGCTTCTCCTCGACCACCAGTCCCAAGTCGCCGTCGTCAATCAGTATGTGTACGCCCTCAGGCAAGTCGTGCACGAAGTCCTTGTAACTTACGGCAATGCACTCGCGGGTAGTGACCAGTTCGGCATTGCCCACTATGCGTACGTAGTCGCCTTTGCGGAAATCAATGGGGAGTTCGCAGCGCGTGGTGCGCACCTCGGGTCCTTTGGTGTCGACGAGCACGGCAATATGGCTGGACACCTCACGCACGTTGTCGATGACGCGCTTCATGCCCTTGGCATCCTGATGGGCGGTGTTGAGACGGACAACATTCATGCCCGCGTCATAAAGGCTCTGGATCAGCCCCACGTCACAGCGGGTATCCGAGATGGTGGCTACGATTTTCGTTTTCTTATACATATAATAAATAAGGATGCTGTTTTTCAGACGGAAAGAAAAAAAGTCACGTCATTCATCGAGATACATCTTCAACAGGGCTTCCACGCCCAGACGATAGGAATCCAGCCCGAAACCGCAGATCACTCCGCGACAGGCCGGCGAAATCATGGAATGCCGTCTGAACTCTTCCCGGCAATGTACATTGGAGATATGCACTTCTATCACGGGCAGGCTCACCGAGCGTATCGCGTCGTGCAGCGCCACCGAGGTATGGGTATAGGCTCCGGCGTTCAGCACCACTCCGTACGTCCCGTCGGTGGCGGCAGCCTGCAAACGGTCGATGAGGAAGCCCTCCACATTGCTCTGGTAGCAGTCTATCTCTACCTCCGGATAGCGTTCCCGCAGCACCGTCACGCACTCGCTCATCGTGCCCGTCCCGTAGATTCCCGGCTCACGGGTCCCGAGAAGATTGAGGTTGGGCCCGTTCATTATCAGAATCTTCATATCTCTGCTGTTTCGTATGTTGGAAAAATAAAGTACTTTTGCGCTGTAAAATTACGAAAAATAGTTGAGACTTGAACCTGCTCGGCAAATATCGCACCTATATATTTCTGGAACGCGGCCTGTCTGAGAACACGCGCGAGGCCTACATGCGCGATGTGGAACGCTACCTGAACCATCTTGACGACTGCGGCGCCACGGTGGAGACGGTCACGCTCGACGACCTCCACCGCTTTGTCTGGACACTTCACGACATGGGCATCTGCGCGCGGTCGGTGGCCCGCATCCTTTCGGGGGTCCGCTCGTTCTACCGGTTCCTGTTGCTCGACGGCTACATAGACAACGACCCCACCGAGCTGCTCGAATCGCCCAAGACGGGCAAACATCTGCCCGATGTCCTCACGCTGGAGGAGGTGGACCGCATCATCGCCGCCATCGATCTCTCCGAAGCCGAGGGACAGCGCAACCGCGCCATCATAGAGATGCTCTACAGTTGCGGCCTGCGCGTGAGCGAGCTGTGCGACCTGCGCATGTCCTGCCTCTATCCCGACGAGGGCTACATCCGCGTCACGGGCAAGGGCAACAAGCAACGGCTCGTCCCCCTGTCGCCACGGGCCGTGAAGGAGCTGAGGCTGTGGTTCGCAGACCGATGCCAGCTGGACATACGCCCCGGCGAGGAGGACTACGTATTCCTCAGCATACGCCGCCGGCGCCACCTCTCACGCATCACGGTGTTCCACTTCATCCGCCTCTACGCCGAGGCCGCAGGCATCCTCAAGACCATCAGCCCCCACACCTTCCGTCATACCTTTGCCACCCATCTGCTTGAAGGCGGGGCCAATCTGAGAGCCATCCAGGCCATGCTGGGCCACGCGGACATCTCGACCACGGAAATCTATACCCACATCGACCGTCGCTTCCTGCGGGAACAGGTGCTGAACCACTTCCCGCGCAACATAGCCGACAGGGCCGCGGGACATGATGACACTACGAACGACCAAAACACCTAAATAAAGAAAATGACAGAAATAAAGGAAAACTGGATAGCAAAAGGCTTCATCGACGAGCCTATACCCTCCGGCACCGACCTGAAAACCGAAATACGGCGGCTGTGCCGGGAAAAGAATGCCGTCATCATGGCACACTACTACACCGAGGCCGATGTCCAGGACATCGCCGACTTCGTAGGCGACAGCCTGGCTCTGGCACAAAAGGCCGCCGCCACCGAGGCCGACATCATCCTCATGTGCGGCGTACACTTCATGGGCGAGACCAACAAGATTCTCTGCCCGCAAAAGAAGGTACTCATCCCCGACCTGAACGCCACATGCTCGCTGGCCGAGAGCTGTCCCGCCGACCGGTTCGCCGACTTCGTCAGGAAACACCCCGGCCACAAGGTCATCTCCTACGTAAACACCTCGGCAGCCACCAAAGCCGTGACCGATGTGGTGGTCACCTCGGGCAACGCCCGCCGCATCGTCGAGAGCTTCCCCGCCGACCAGCCGCTCATCTTCGGCCCCGACCGCAATCTGGGCAGCTACCTCAATAGTGTCACGGGCCGCGACATGGTGCTGTGGGACGGTGCCTGCCACGTTCACGAACGCTTCTCCACAGAGAAACTGCTGGAGCTGAAACGCCTCCACCCCGGGGCCAAAGTACTGGTCCATCCCGAATGCAAGGGCCCGGTGGTGCGGCTGGCCGATGTTGTGGGTTCCACAGCCGTGCTGCTGCGCCATGCCGTCGAGGACGAGTGTGACACCTTCTTAGTGGTAACGGAAAGCGGCATCCTGCACGAAATGCGGAAACAGGCCCCACAGAAAACCTTCATCCCCGTCCCGCCCGAAGACTCCGCCTGCGCCTGCAACGAATGCAGCTACATGCGCCTTGTCACACTTCCGAAGGTCTACAACACGCTGCGCTACGAATGGCCCGTCATCGAAGTTCCCGCCGATATCGCCGCCGCAGCCGTACGCCCCATCGAGGCCATGCTCACCTTGAGCTGACAAAGGCTGAAAGAGAACCCTATTTTCCGCCGTTCCGCCCCTGCTGCCGTTTCATGTTTAACGTCGATAAGGGACAGAACCACAAGCCTCGAAATGTAAACGAAGGTTAAACGACATTTGTATTTCGTCTCCGAATGTATTACATTTGCACCAGCAAAGTAGAAGATCCCTGAAAAGCCGCCTAATGGGCGGCTTTTTTCGTCACTTAACGTGAAAAAAACATCCGATCTTGTTGAAAAAAGGTCCTATCTTTTTTCAAAAACATACTATGTTGTGAAAAATAGGTCCCTTCCCGGAGTTTTTCCGAAAAACCTCAAAGTTAAACTTTGTCCGAAACCATTAAAAACGCATAAAATAAACACATAGCGAAAAAGTAAATTTGGGCAAGGCGTAGCGAATTAACTAATAATGCGTTCGTTACGCTTTGTTTTTCTATGGGGGGGGCGGCAGAGCCAACGGAAAGCCAACTGTAATAAGCAAATTTTAAATCATCATTTTTCGGTAAAGTTAAATCGACATATGATATTCGAGACTCTTCGTTTATAATATTGATTGCTTTAGGATACCGGTCATCTTTGGCTGGGGATCCCCAGCCAAAGATGGGTCTTGTACAGTTTCAAAAATAGATTTTCGATTCCCCATCCGATGGCTTTGTCCCGCTAGTTTTATTACCTCGCAGTGATATAGCAACCGGTCGAGTATAGCGGAAGCAAGTACTTCGTCATCAAGTGTTTTTGCCCACTCTGTGGGTGCCTTGTTTGTGGTGATTATCAGCGATGCTTTCTCGTGAAGTGTGTTGATTAGATTGAAGAATCCGGCGGCATCCTCTTTTTTCACCGGGAAGAGCATGATGTCGTCTATGGCTACCAGGTCGGCCTTGAGCAGACGGTTGTAGGCACTCATGGCCGAAGGCATCAGGCTTTTCATCTTGATGGTGTTTATAACGTCCTCCATCGTAACCATATAGGCCTTGTATCCTTGTCCTACGGCCTCATATACCAGTCCTGCGGCGATGAAGGTCTTGCCTGTTCCCGATGGTCCCATCAGTATCAGGTTGTAATTCTGCTCGAGCCATCCCAGACGGCGCAGGTCGCGTAGTCTGGGGGCGGTTATACCTTGCGAGTAGTTATGGTCAAAAAGGTCGAGGTTATGCCTTGCCGGCAGAGCTGCCGCTTTCAGGCGTCGTTGGAAGTCTTTGCTGTCCCTCTCCTGCACCTCACGGGCCAGCAGGTCACGAAGGAACTCCACATGGGTCTTTCCTTGTTCTTGTGCCAGATGGGCTTCGGTCTCCAGCAGACGTGGCAGGGCGTATAGCCGCAGGCGTGAGCACAGGCTTTTGATATGTTCATTGATTGTCATAGGAAGAGTGTATTAAAGGTTGATATATCTGTTTTCTCAGGGGTCATGCCGGAGGTGTCTGCCTGGGGTAAAGGTTCCGTTTCCGTCCGTACCTCGATAAGAGACTCTCCATTGTGGACTCTAAGGCACTCGGCTACCTCCATCAGGCGGCATCCGTTAAAGACGCCTGCCTCAAGGCATTTGGTAAAGGCTTGGGTAAGTGTGGCATTGGAGTATGCCCCATGCCGACGGGCTATGAACTGGAGGTTGTCGCGATAGTTGCGGGCCTTATGCACGCGCAGCTGTGAGAGGTACCGGTCAACCACTGCGTTCCGGGGAAGCTCCTTGCGCACAGAAGCCTCATAGTCGTTCAGTGAGGCTTCCCGGTCACGCCGGTGAGAGGTGTTGCTTATCAGGCGTCCCTTGTCGAGGCTTATCTTGTGACTGGCAAGGGTTTTGCCTGTATCATGGCTATAGATGTACAGCCGACCTTCTTTTTCTTCCAGATAGACCAGCGTCTGATAGCCGCGGTAAGTGCCCGTGGGAACGGTGTAGTAGTTGCCCCGGTAGTTTATCACGTTGTCCTTGCGCACATGATGTGGCACAAGCTTTTCACAAGGTACTGTAGGGACTCCTTTATAAGGCATGAGGTATGTTTTTTCTCTCTCGAACTCATCGGAAGGGACACGACGTATGCCGTGGTGTTCTGTGCTGTTGGCTGTGCGTTCCAGCCAACCCAGGACATCCTTGTTGAGCAGGTCGATGTCGATAAACTCGCGACCGCGAAGGAAGTTGTACTTCACATATTTGACTACGTTCTCTATCTTACCCTTACTCTGGGGATCGGACTTATGGCAGAATACAGGCGCGAAGCCATGTTCCCGAACCAGGGCACGGAAGCCGCCGGTAAGTATCAGGTCACCAAGGTTTTCCTTAACTAGAAATACCTTGTCCTGATCATAAATGATTTTCCGGGGTATACCTGCGAAGTACTCGAAGGCCAGTTCATGGGCATAGACAGCAAGGGCGGTTGTAAACGGTGTACGGCTGAAATACACGAACTTGTACCTGCTCCGGCTCAGGCACATCGCAAAGAAATAGACTTTTAAGGACTGACCTTGGGGGCTTCGCATCCACCGTTCGCCAAAGTCACATTGGGCGTATTCTCCATAAGGAGTCTCAGGCTGCTTCTCATAGGGACGGCAACTCTTTTCCTTCTCTTTGGGCAGATTATGTGTCAAACGAATCCGGTTGATGAAGTTGAAAACCGTTTTGGGAGTAACTGCCGGAAGATCTACAAAGTTCTCCTTTAACCTGTCATGAATCTGAGGTGCGGACAGAAAAGGCCATTTAACAAGCTCCTCCACTACATAAGTCTCGTAAGCGTCAAGCTTATGTCCGTAATGACGGTCATAGCTCTGGCTAGATATGAACTCTTCTTCTGTCATCGACAGGCACTTGGCCACCGTCTGACGGTGAAGACCTAAAGACAAACCTATCTGGCTTTTGTTTAGGCCAAATGAAAATAATTCTCTAACTTTGTTCCACATAAGATACTTCTTTAATTTGGAAGTCTCGATCATAGCATTGTAATTAATAGTTGGCGCTACAAAATTACAATGCTATTTTTTTCTAATCATGGCGATTTAACTTTTCCGATTTTTGACGAGACAAAGTTACCGATTACAGCAAAGGGGCATAGACGGCTCGAGAGCTCGCCACAAGTCCACACAGCAGTATTATCGGGATATACAGAAACTCTCCAACAACCTCAAAGCGGAAGTGGCTGATTTGCAACAGCAAAAAGAAACGGCACAAGAGGAACTAAGACGGACGAAAAAAGAAATACAGACCGAGAAGCTGAAGGGGCGGCAACCGCCGCAGTCGCCAACATCGCCAAGAGCGTCGTTTTTTTCGGCAGTAACAAGGTTAAAGCATGGGAAAGGGAGAACACTGCCCTGCATAGGGAGGTAGCCGATCACGAGGAAACCATCGAAGCCCTGCAAGCCCGAATACATACTATGCAGGCAGACCACAGCCGGGAGATACGGGAGATACAGCAGATGCACGTCAGGGAGATAGCAGACAAGGGCACAAGGCACAAGCAGGAAATATCGTTTCTGAAAATGGTAATAACAAAGGCGGCGGCATGGTTTCCCTATTTCCGTGAAATGCTCCGTATCGAAAACCTATGTTACTTTGTCGGATTCAGCGACGGGCAGACCGCAACGCTCGTCAAGGGAAAACCGTTGGAGTATGCAGGGGAACTCTACTCGGAGGAACACGGAAGGAAATTCAAGACCGAAAAGGCTGGGGTTCAAGTGATGAAATACCCCACGGACAGGATAAGATTGGTTCTTGCCATTGACCGAAAGCCCATTGCCGAGTGGTTCAAGGAACAGTTCGAGAAGTTAAGGCAGAACATACGCCGACCTATACAACCGCAAAGGAAAGGCAGAGGAATTTAAGGAGAAACAGATAAATAATTAGCTGTACTACAATCACTAAATTCAAGTTAATCAAATTATTGTCTTTCTATAGTGCATAAACAAAATAAAAGTAATAAATTTGCCAAATAATGTCAAGACAATAAAGAGTAAGGCTGATGTTTTCAAAGCGCATAAAAGAACTTCGTATTCAAAACCAAATGCCGCAACGTCAATTGGCTGCGGCACTGGATATTGACACTGCAACATATTGCAAAATAGAGAAAGGTGAGAGGAAAGCAAGACGAGAACAAGTTGAAGCGATTGCCCAAATATTGCAAACTGATAAAAAAGAGCTTGTAACATTATGGCTTGCAGATAAAATTTGTAGGCTTATTAAAAATGAGAATAATGCTACTCAGATATTGAAAGTAGCACAAAAAACGTTATAAGCAATATGAATAGTATTGAAATTATAGGAAATACAGAACATAAAATAATTCATTCAGATGCAATAATAGCTCTGAATGAAGAAATCGCGAATGAATCAATTGATTTAATATTCGCAGACCCTCCTTATAACATAGGAAAGAATTTCGCAGGTTGTAGAGATAAGTGGGAAACGGATGAATCTTATTTAGAATGGTGTTATGAATGGCTGAATTTATGTATTAAGAAATTGAAGCCATCAGGAGCTTTTTATGTTATGACATCGACACAATTCATGCCGTATTTTGATATTTTTCTACGTAAGAAACTAACAATTCTATCTCGTCTTGTATGGTCTTATGATAGTTCGGGGGTACAAGCTAAACGCTACTTTGGCTCTATGTATGAACCGATTCTTTTTTGTGTAAAAGATAAAAACAACTATACTTTTAATGCTGAAGATATAAAAGTAGAGGCAAAGACTGGTGCAAAACGCAAATTGATAGATTATAGGAAAAATCCTCCACAACCTTACAATACAGAAAAAGTTCCGGGCAATGTTTGGGATTTCGCACGAGTTAGGTATAGGATGGATGAATATGAAAATCATCCGACTCAAAAACCAATAGCTTTACTTGAAAGAATAATAAAAGCAAGTTCCAAAGTGGGAGATGTTGTATTAGACCCTTTTTCCGGTACATTTACTACTTCTTATGTGGCAAAAACTTTAGGGAGACAATCGATTGGGATTGAGTTACAAGAGGAGTATATTAAAATTGGACTTAGACGATTAGAATTAGCAACAGAATACAAAGGATTACCATTAGAGGCTTTACAAAAAGTATATAAGCCAACAATATCCACAGATATTCAGCAACCATCATTGTTTTTTTAAACTCATGGAACACAGCTTTACACCTATCATTAAAGATGTTTTATTCCGAATATACGGGGAAAATGGAACAGAGATTTACACAAAAAATCTTTTGATTCAATATATCAATGAGAAAACTAAATCTGCAAGTAAGGGTTCTAAATCTCGTTCCAGTTTTGCCAATCTTTATGCTATATATGTTATAATTGAAGATTATATAGCACATGATTTCGATACAAATTCCATGTATAGAAATTATGAAGGAGCGCAATTTTCTCGTTTATTTCAGAGGCAACGAGAACTTCCTTTTGGAAGTAAATTGCAAAATCACGCATTGAATAATCGAATGAATGCGGAATTCCAAAAGTTCTTTCCCACATCAGACATAACTCCTATTTTGCGAAACTTGGAAACTAACCGTTATTGGATAAATGAAAATTTATTAATAGTTGATGTCAATGGGAACCAATATAATATTGCTAAAGCTATTATCGCAATCATAGATGAATATGTGAAAGTTAAGCAAGACTCGTTTCAACGTTTCATCACACAATGCGAAGAATTACAGGCTATCGAAGATAGCAATAGTGTAAATGCTCATGAGTTTATAATAGGATTACTTGCTCCAAATGTTGACGCAAGATTATTTGAGATAGTTAGTTATGCTATTCTCAAATACTACTATAAAGAGCAGACTATTATATGGGGGTATTCTTGGGAAAATTTGAATGAAGAAGCTTTAAAACTTTACAAGACAGGAAGAACAAATGCCAATGATGGAGGTATTGATTTTGTAATGAAACCTTTAGGGAGATTTTTCCAAGTCACTGAAACATTAGATTTTAAAAAGTATTTTCTTGATATTGAGAAGATAGAAAAATATCCAATAACATTCGTGGTTAAATCGCTTGATAATGTGGATGTTTTGAAAGATAAATTGTATAAAGACGCTTTCAAAACTTATGTTGTAGAAGATATTGTTTGTAAGTATATGGAATGCATAGAGGAAATTATAAATATCCCAACACTGCTACACCATTTTCAAAGAATAGAAGATGCAGGGCTGATTTCGAATGTACTCAAAGAGATAATACTTCAAAGTAGAGTTGAGTTTAACTATGAGGATGAATTATAAAAAATAATATATGGAAGTTAATATCAAACAAGCATTGAAGATGTTTTTCTCTAAATCGTCATTTGAGATGATTTATTTTGAAGCGTTTGCAAATGCTTTAGATGCGGATGCTACCGAATTCAATATAAATATATCATTGAGTAATTATAGAGAGTTGCATAATTTAGTAGTTACACTTTCAGATAATGGTGTTGGATTCAATGATGTAAGATTTGGAAAATTTTCAAAATTGTTTGATGTTGAAGAACAAAGCCACAAAGGTTTAGGGCGCTTGGTCTATTTATGCTATTTTGATAAAGTTGAAGTTAAAAGCGTTTTTGATAATTCAAAACAACGAGTTTTTGAATTTAATGAAGCATTTGATAAAGATTGTACTATAACTGAAATCGAGCCAACACTCAATGGCTCAATTTTTAGAATGAGTGGTTTCACAGGAGAAAGACTTGGTAAAAATGATTATATAAATCCACATTATATAAAGAAAACTTTATTGGAAAACTTTTATATGAAGTTCTATAAAGCTAAACTTGCTGGCAAACAAATAAGTGTTTATATCAAAACCACCATTGGAGGCTCTTTTTTTGAAGATACAATCAATACAGATGAATTACCGAATTTTCAAATAAAGCCATTAGGTACTCAAACAGACCTTTTTAACAAAATTGAATTATATTATAATGTTAGAGAAGTTGCTCCCAAAGATAGTAATGTCATTACTGCATTAGCAATAGACGAACGTAGCCATAAGATAGATATTATTGCAGGAGAAAATTTACCATCAGGTTATGAAATGATATTTTTGCTTATGTCTGAATCTTTTCAAGGGAGTGTAGATGGGGCTCGCATAAACTTATCTATACCTAATTCAGACTTAAGTACTATTAAATTCATCTTTCGTAATGCTATTGCAGAGGTTGTAAAAGAACAATTTCCTCAGATTGAAAGAAATAATAAAAGCAAGGAGAAATACCTAAATGATACATATCCTCATTTAAGTGGATATTTTGAAAATAATGATATTGGATACTCTTCGCTGTCAGATGTATTAAAGAAAGCGCAAGATAATTTTTTTAGAGACCAAAAAGAAATCTTAGGTGCAAAAGAGTTAAATGACGATCAGTTTGAGAAATCACTCGATTTATCTGCACGAGCTTTAGCGGAATATATTCTGTTTAGACAAAATGTCATAAAAAGAATGCGAGCATTAAATGCCAAAAATAAAGAAGCGGATATTCATAACCTTATTGTACCAAAATCTTCCGAGTTCAAGGATGAAAATATCATCACTGATTTGTATAACAATAATGTATGGATTTTTGATGATAAGTTTATGAGCTATTATATGGTATTGAGTGAGGCTGAAATGTCCAAAGTAATTAATGTAATTACGCAAGGTGAGGTTAAAGATAACGATGATGACAGACCTGATATAACATTATTTTTCTCGGAAAATCCGCAAATAGAAAATGCCAAAGTTGATGTTGTTGTAGTTGAGCTTAAACGATTGGGTATTAGTGCAGAACAAAATTCGATAGTAGAATTTCAGTTAGATACAAGAACTCAACGTTTAGCCGAATATTATG
>Ga0209694_1001006_pt1 | contig 35242 bp, 37 predicted proteins | sample GluameincwithD2O_FD_187499 | JGI IMG/M metagenome (GOLD analysis project Ga0209694, IMG submission 187499) | Mouse cecum microbial communities from Vienna, Austria - Glucosamine amended microcosms incubated with D2O (SPAdes) (version 2) | ecosystem: Host-associated > Mammals > Digestive system >... | reverse complement strand
AGGTGGATAGGCCGGGAATGGAAGGGCAGCGATGTCCGGAGTGGACCGGTACTAATAGGCCGAGGACTTGATCAGAAAAGAGAAGAGAGGACGCCATGACTTGAAACAGACGAAAGAGTTGTGTCTAAAAGATTTTTCCGGTTTTGAGGGATCGATCGAGAAGAAGATCCGGTGGTGATAGAGAAGTGGAAATACCTGTTCCCGTCCCGAACACAGAAGTCAAGCACTCCATCGCCGAAGGTAGTTGGCTTAGCGCTGCAAGAATAGGACGCTGCCGGTTCAGGAGGAATGTGAATACATTCCTCTTTTTTTGCATTTAGCTTCTTTCTAAGCTAATATATTAAGAACAAAGGTGGATTTATGAATTTAAAAAATCAAATTATCGAATATATTGAAAATACCCAATATAAGGAGGCTTCTCATTTATTAGAAGAATATAAAGATTCTTTTGGGATCGATGACTTTTACTATTTAGCCGTCTCCGATATTTTATTAGGAAATCAAGAATATGAAGAAGTATTAGATCTTATGGCAGAGGCGATCAGTGTAGGCTATGAACATCCCGTCTTTTATGAACGAATAGCTGATGCTCATATAGGCCTTCAAGAATGGGATGAAGCTTTGACTTGGCTGAAAAAATGTGAAACGAGTGACGAAGAAGATCCGGATGGCGATCTTCATCGTTTATTTTTATTAGGAAAAATTTATATCGGGAAAAACGACTTCAAAAAAGCCGTTTCTTATTTTGAAGATATACTTTTAGAAACGGATGATCCAGAAATTTATTTTCTTGCCGCTTGCTGCTATTGGGAGCTTGGAAACAAAAAAAGAGTTTTTGAATACTTCGACCAAATAAAATCCGATACGACCGTACTTGAACATATTTGTCAATTTTTATTCGAAGAAGTCGATCAGGCACTTATTCAATACGCAGAAGAACTGCCAGAATCATCACAAAAAGTTTTTTATAAAGCGATGTATTTCAATAAATATGAATCGGCAAAAAAAGCGATTGAGTTTTTGGGGAAGAATATCACAAAATACCCTTCGACCAGCCTTTTTAATTTGATCGTTCAGCTTTACGATGAACAAAATCAAAATCATCAAGCGAATATATATCGCAAAAAAATGCTGAAACTAACAAAGACCTCTGAAGAAGATCCCTACACTTACATTTCGATTTACTTAGATGCACTCTTTAAGTTGAATTACTCATACCCTACAGAAAAAAAATATATCTCTTTTTTATGGGATCAATTCGAACGGTCTCTCTATAAATTATTTATATTATATTCGCTCGATGAAAATTCTCGCTTTGACCTCAACTTTTCGTTGTTTAAAAAGTTTACATATAAAGAGTTAGAAAGTACGGAAGAAGTCCAACCTTATTTTCTTTTATTTACGAGAGCTGCCTATCAAACAAGACATTTCAACGAAGCGTATACAGGATTCAAAAGCATTATGCCTTTTCAAGAAAAAGATGAATTGATCGATTTCGTGCTTACATGCTTCCATACATATCATTATTATGATATTTTAGACTGCACCAAGGATAATTATAAAACAGATGGAATCCTTGCCGGCGTTCGATTTATGTGCCTAGATATTTTAAGTAAAACGGATGAGATGATCGACTTGGTTGATACTATGAATGAAGCGATCAAAAATAACGAGCCAATCGAAGACCTTGATTTTTATTTGGATATCCTCAAACAACGTGAACAATGAAAATGCTTTCGGAAATAAAGAAGATCGTGATCTGGTGCGCAACAATATATGGAATCGGAATGATCATATTCTTAACATTTAAAAATCCGTTCATATTTCCCAATCCGAATACGATCTTAAGAATCATGGCAGAACAAGTCCAAGATAAGGACTTCTATATCAGTATACTATATACTTTGACCCGGGTGATGAGCGCTGTACTATGCTCTTTTATCGGTGGCATCTTTTTAGCCTCCATATCCCAATTGTGTTTAAGAGCTAGCAACTGGATCGAAACAAGTATTTTAACCATTCGAACGATTCCAAACATTACATTATTGATTGTATTGTTGTTTTGGCTGGATCGAGAACAGAGCATATTCTGGGTTCTCTTCCTCGTCCTTTTTCCAATCGTTTACCAGAACTGTCATGATCAATTTCTAGAAATCGATCAAACGTGGAAACCACTGTTTGTCTTGTATCCACAATCGAATTTTTATAAATTAAAAAATGTATATTTACCGTTAGGGCGATCAGCCCTTTTATCGAGTTTTCTTTCGATCGTGGCTCTTGGCTTCAAAGTAGGAGTCATGGCAGAGATTCTATCGCAAGTATCATTAGGAATAGGAAAAAAGATGCAGTATGCCAAATTAAATGTCGATCTAGCTTCTGTTTTAGCCTGGACGATTTGGCTTTTACTGATCGTTAACATCGTTGTCTTTCTTATTCGAAAAGGAGTTCAATGGATTCAAAAACAAACCCTCTAGTTAGTATTTTAGTCCCCGTTTATAATGTTGAAAAATATATAGCCACCTGTTTAGATTCTTTATTAGCTCAAAGCTATCCAAATATAGAAATTGTGTTGATCGACGATGGATCGCCAGATCGTTCGATAGAAATCTGTCAGAAATACGCAAAAAAATTCCCAAACATTCACGTATATATCTATGAAAATGCTGGGATTTCCACAACAAGAAATCGAGCACTCGATCATGCGAATGGCGATTATTATATGTTTGTGGACAGCGATGATTATATCCATCCAAAAATGGTCGAGACTATGATAAGGATCTCGCAACTCGATCATTCAGAGCTCGTACAATGTGGATATAGGATGGATTATTTCAAATATTTCCCTTTTTTACGCAAAGTCGCCAATCGACAAACGATCGATACGATCCAAGCCCTACAGCAACTCGTAAACAATAAAGGAATCAATAATTATCCATGGGGGAAGCTTTATAAAAAAGAAGTATTTGAAAATGTTCGATTTCCGGAACATTTAATTGGATTTGAGGATACAAGAACGATCTTCAAAACGATTGCCAATGCGGAAACGATATCGACGATCCCTGATCGCTTTTATCATTATGTACAACGCCGGGGCTCATTGACGAATAGAATGGATCTAGAAACTGTATATAATATGCGTAAAGCCTATCAATATCAAGAACAAGTGCTGAAAGATCGTTTTCCAGAACAAACATTCGACTTTACGATGAACTACTACAATACAGATATGGTCATCATTTATACTTTGATCTTCATGACATATAAAAAGCAGAATCCAAAATTCAAACCATATCCTCTGGATTGGAAAAAGATCCCTAAAGTCATGAAGGTGGCTTATTATTGCTGGCTTAAGATCGCCTGTATTAAGTTTGGCTGGAATATCGACGAAATCGACTGGGAGCAGAAATGAGAATTCGAAACGCAAAATCAACGGACCTTGAACAACTTGAACAACTCTATGAAAATGCGCGAAACTATATGCATACATATGGAAATCCAAATCAATGGAACGATGGGCACCCCAATCAAAAGGATCTCAAAGAAGATATACTAAAAGAACAGCTTTATATCGTCGAGAGCGTGGATGGTATCGAAGGAGCTTTTGTTTATTATGAAGGAATTGATCCGACTTATATTAAGATCGAAGGAGAATGGTTGAATGAAGAACCATATGCCGTACTTCATAAAGTCGCTTCCGCAGGAAAGAAGAAAAGGATCGGCGACACCATCCTTCAATATGGTATTCACCGATCCAATAATGTTAAGATCGATACCCATGCAGACAATATTCCAATGCAGAAATGTATTCTGCGAAATGGATTCCAATATGCCGGGATCATCTATCTAGCCAATGGGGATCCTAGAAATGCCTATCAATTCTCGAGACTTGAAAAAAGATAGTCCATCCGAGAATCAGTAGGCATTTTTTTTAATCCATGAACATCCGTCAAGATCGAAGGATCCCAACGAAATTGGTCATAACCTTGCAAATAAGATAGATCGACCGTATGATCTGGATATTTTTCGCTCCATGCAGTATATCTTTCTGACATGATCGAGTTTGCCAGCAGGATCGCTTGAGAAGAAAGATCTCCATTTGGCGTAGGAGTTCCACTGATCTGAACACCAGGAGGAGATGAATGAACGAGCAATACAGAACCATCTTCCATTTCTCCCAAAACGATATAGATATGCCCTTCATTTCCAAGAATGTCTCCGGGCTCATAAGAATCGATCTTAGCGGCAGGAATCAGTTTCCCCCATCCCTTTTGGGCAAGATCTGAAGGGAGTTCTCCCGATAAAGCAACATAACCATCTTTTCCATCTTCATGTTCAAAAGTATTATAGAGCACCCAGCCTACAAAACCAGAACAATCTAGCCCATTATGGATCTCATAGAGATGATCCTCATAATCATAAGAAGAATCTTGTTGACTTGTAAATTCAACCCAAGCAGGAGCTAAGCCTAAACGGGTAGCTTCAACACCAGACCCTGTATCCTCTTCATTCCATCCGCCACCCCAAATATACATGACCTTACCAACCGGAGATAAAGAAGTTTTTAAAAAGGATGAAAGGTCTGGTATAGAGGAATCGGTGTTTAATGTGTTTATTTCTGCTGGTTTTGACAATTCACTAGATGGCTTAGAAAGAAAAGCGCGGACTAAAAGCCAAGCGCAAATCAGAATAAAAATTATAAAACCAACCAAAATCATCAAACGTTTGTATTGGATTTTTCGCTTCATGTAAAAACCATAACAAAAATAATGGAAAATATCGAGCGGTTGGTATAAAATTTATAAAGTTTTAAAAGCTCGAAAGGAAAAAATTATGGCATTTGAATCATTGAGTGAACGCTTAAATAAAGCGATAAAAAATATTTCTGGACAAGGAAAATTAACTGAAAAAAATATGAACGATATGCTTCGAGAAGTGCGTATGTCGCTTTTAGAAGCAGATGTCAATTATGGGGTCGTAAAAGATTTTATAGAACGTGTCAAAGAAAAAGCTCTCGGACAAGAGGTATTGGATTCTTTGAATCCATCTCAAATGGTCGTAAAGATCGTTCATGATGAACTGCAAGAATTATTAGGACAAAGCGATGCGAAGCTTCATTTAAAACCAAACGGACTCTCTACGATCATGATGGTCGGCTTGCAGGGAACTGGTAAAACGACTGCTTCTGCTAAAATCGCCCGCTTTGCGAAACAAAAACTAAAAAAACGCGTACTGCTCGTGGCTTGCGATGTCGTTCGCCCAGCCGCGATCGAACAGCTACAAACTTTAGGAAAACAAATCGATGTTGAAGTATTTAGCCTAGGCGCTCAAACAAGCGCCATTGAAACCGCAAGAAAAGCGCTTCAATATGCAAATGAACATCAAAAAGATCTTGTGATCTTCGATACAGCGGGCCGCCTGCATATCGACGAAGAATTGATGGACGAACTCAAAGAAATGAAAGAGATCGTACATCCAGATGATATTCTGTTAACAGTCGACGCGATGACAGGTCAAGATATCGTCACGGTGGCTAAAGAATTCAATGAACAGCTGCAGATCACTGGACTTGTGGTGACGAAAATGGATGGCGATGCTCGAGGAGGCGGATTGCTTTCTGTCCGCACGATCACGGATGTACCAGTCATGTTTGTATCAAATGGCGAAAAGGTAGAAGACCTTGAAGAATTCCATCCAGATCGAATGGCAGATCGTATCTTAGGAATGGGAGATATTCTGACTCTTGTTGAGCAAGCGCAAGACAAAATGGATATGGAAATCCAAAAGAAGGCTGTTGAAAGAATGCAGGAAGGGATCTTCACATTCAACGACCTTCTTGATCAATATAAACAAGTCAAGAAGATGGGTTCTATGCAAAACGTCATGAAAATGATCCCTGGCTTAAATAAGTTAGGCGCACAAATCGATGACGAGCAAGTTGATGCGGGAGTCAAGAAGAATGAAGCGATCATTCACTCGATGACTCCTTATGAAAGAGAGCATCCCAACTGTTTGAAAGCAAGCCGGAAATCTAGGATCGCAAAAGGAGCCGGTGTCAAAGTCATGGATGTCAATCGTTTGATCAGCCAAGTTGAACAAATGCAAACTTTGACCAAGATGATGAAGTCTGGAAAAATGCCAGATTTTGGAGCGATGCAACGTGGGGGCGGAGCATTTGGCGCCAGCAAGCATGCCGGAAGCAAGAAAAAGAAGAAATCTAAAAGCAAAAAGAAGAAAAAGTAGTCGAAGTGTCAAGGAAAAATACTTGACACTTCTTTTTTTGATTGCTACAATAGCGAAGTAAAAATCGAAAGGAAGAGGAACCATGGTAAAATTACGTTTAAAAAGAATGGGTAAAAAAGGACATCCTTTTTACCGTATCGTAGCAGCAGATTCTAGAAGCCCACGCGATGGACGCTTTATCGAAGAGATCGGAACATACGATCCAATGAAAAATGAAAATAAAATCACTTTGAATAAAGATGCTGCGAAAAAATGGATCAAAAACGGGGCACAACCTACAGATACAGTTCGCTCGATCTTATCAAAAGAGGGCGTATTAAAAGAACTTCACGACGAAAAATACGGAAAGTAAAATATGGTGGATTTAGAGAAGACTCTCTACGATCTTTGTGAGCCCCTCGTAGATGATGCGAAATCGTTGTCCGTTAAAACGATGACGACAACGAACGAAAATGAAGTTTCTTTATATGTTTACGCATCAAGCGATGATATCGCACGATTGATCGGACGAAAAGGGATCATGGCCAGCAGTTTAAGACAAATGATCGCGATTGCGGCACGGAACATGAAATCCCATATTTCTGTAAAATTTGAAGCCTACTAGGATGTGACGAACACATCCTTCTTTTTTTAAGGAGCAAAATATGATAAAAGTCGCAAAAATAATCAACACCCATGGACTAAAAGGAGAATGCAAGCTCTACTTGATCACTGATGAAGCAGAGCATCGCTTTGAGAAAGGAAGAACACTCTATATCGACGAGAAAGAACCGATCGTCGTTGAACGGTTTCGAATGCAAAAAGGGTTTGGCTATGCTTATTTCAAAGGAATCGAGACGATCGAACAAGCAGAAGCGCTCAAAGGCAAATCGCTCTATTTTCCGATCGAAGATCTTCCTGAACTATCGGATGACGAATTTTATTACCATGAACTTGTCGACTGCACAGTCTATAATGAAAATGGTGAAGAATTAGGAAAAGTTGTCGACATTTTAGAAACTGGGCCAAACATTGTTCTGCGCATCCAGAAAGGAAAAGACTCTTTCTTAGTTCCTTTTGTCGATGCTTTTATTTTAGATGTGGATCGAAATCAGAGAACGATCAAGATCAAAGAGCTGGAAGGACTTCGATGAAGATCACTGTATTAAGCCTTTTTCCTGAATACTTTGAACCGCTTTTAAGAACATCGATCATCAAACGAGCCAAAGAAAAAGATCTCTTTGAATTTGAAACAGTCAATTTTAGAGAATTCACAAAAGAAAAACATGGCCATGTCGATGATACCCCATATGGTGGAGGGGCAGGCATGGTCCTTTCTTGCCAACCGATCCTAGATGCCCTGAAAAGCGTTCGTACCCCTCGATCTAAAGTTATTCTTTTAACACCTCAAGGGGATGTGTTCAAACAAAAAATGGCTCTTGATCTATCTAAAGAAGAACATTTGATCTTTTTGTGCGGACATTACGAAGGATTTGATGAAAGGATCCGTGACTATGTCGATCTTCAAGTTTCTATTGGCGACTTTGTACTGACAGGAGGAGAAGGCGCTTGCATGGTCATGTGCGATGCGATCCTTAGGCTCATTCCTGGCGTCATCAAACAAGAAAGTAGCCACGATGATTCGTTTTCAAACGGACTCCTTGAATATCCTCAATACACGAAACCACCCGTCTATGAGGGCAAAGCTGTTCCAGAAGTATTATTAAGCGGACATCATGCCAATATCGCAAAGTATCGCCATGAGCAAGCGTTGATCAAGACGGCCAAAAATCGTCCCGACCTTTTGAAGGACCTTGATTTAAGCGAGCAAGACCAAAAAGTCGTGGATTCTATCTTGAAAAACAAATAACGATATGATATCGTATTTAAGCATTGTGCCGGTTCCGCTGACCATAGGAGTCATGAATCATAAGAACACAAGCATCATATAAGGAGGCAATCATGAATTTAAACTTAGTCAATGAAGTTACAAGATCACAATTAAGAAAAGATCTTCCTGAACTTAGATCAGGTGACACGGTTAAAGTGTATGTAAAGATCAAGGAAGGCGACAAGAGCCGTATCCAGGTTTATGAAGGAATCATTACTGAAAAAGTCGGAAGTGGTATCAACGAATCGATCACTGTCCGCAAAATGTCAAGCGGAATCGGTGTAGAACGTAAATTCCCGATCCATTCACCAATCTTAGATAAAATCGAAGTCGTTCGTCACGGTAAAGTACGTCGTAATAAATTGCGTTATCTCCGTAACCGTTCTGGTAAAGCGGCTCGTATCAAAGAAGTGCGTAAGTAAAATTAAAGCCAGTCTCTGGCTTTTTTTTGTATAATAAGAATAAAAGGAGTAAATATGGAGAAAGAGAATAAAACGAGTCTTTCAAAAGAAATCCTTGATTTTGTGAAAGTGTTCGCGATAAGCGCGGTGATCGTATTGCTTTTTGCGAACTTTATTGCCCACCCAGTCACTGTAGTCGGACACAGCATGGATCCAACGCTTGCAGACGGTGAATACGGCTTTACAAGTATCATATCTACAAAATTATCCGATCCAAAGCGGAATCAGATCGTAGTTGTAACGATGAACGATCCAAACACGAATGAAAAGAGCGAGTGGGTCAAGCGCATTATCGGGATGCCTGGCGAAACGATCGAATGTGTAAACGACACGATCCTAATCAATGGAGAGCCAATCGATGAGACAAGTTACATTGATCAAGATTATAAACAGTCGATCATTGATCAATATGGTTATTTCAATAAAACCGTTCAAAAAAGCGACGAACTCAATGGAATGAGTGTTGTACGAGATTGGGGACCGATCACATTGGGCGAAGATGAATATTTTGTGATGGGAGATAATCGCACGTTCTCGAAAGATTCACGAGACCCTGAAGTTGGACCCGTCAAACGCTCGCAAATCTATGGAAATGGTGTTTTCGTATTGTATCCCTTTTCCAAGTTCGGACTGAAGTAATCTCTAGAAAGAAGCACACAATGGCAAAAAAAGGTAAAAACCAAAAACAAAAAGAAGAAAAGACATTTACAACAAATATAAACTGGTTCCCTGGCCATATGACCAAAGCCCGACGACAAATGGAAGAAAATTTGAAAAAAGTCGATTTCATCATTGAGATCCGAGACGCTCGTATCCCAGCTTCCAGCAAAAATCCAATGCTTGAAGAAATCATCGGCAATAAGCCACGCTTGATCATACTCTCTAAAAGAGATAAAGCCGATCCAGAAGCGACAAAAGAATGGACTGCCTATTTCAAAAACGAGAATGAAATGGCGATCTCTTTAGATCTGATCCAAGACAATTATAAGAATAAACTTATTGATGCGAGTCAAGAGTTGTGCAAAGCGCTCATCGAAAAACAGAAGAGAAGAGGGATCAATCCTCGGGCTCTCAGAGCTATGGTTTGCGGAATCCCAAATGTAGGAAAAAGCACCTTTATTAATACATTGGCACGAAGGAAAGCCGCTCAAACAGGAGATCGGCCAGGTGTGACCAAAGCGCTCCAATGGATCAAGCTCGCTGACTCATTAGAATTGTTAGATACTCCAGGGGTATTATGGCCGAAATTCGAAGAACCATTAGTCGGAGAAAAGCTGGCATTGCTTGGTTCGATCAAAGACGAAGTCGTCAGTCAAGATGACATCGCCCTATTTGCGTGTTCTTGGCTCATGGAACATCATCCGGACGCTTTAAAAAATACATATCAAATCGAGATTCAGGAAACTCCATACCAAACTTTATTAGAAATTGGGAAAAAAAGAGGGTATTTGCTTCGAGGAGAAATTGATGAAAATCGATTGATGCGATCCTTTATCAAAGATATTCGTGAAAACAAACTTGGCGCGATCACATGGGAGAGAGCGGATGATCAAAGAACCACTCGAGATTGATGCTTGGAAAATGTATTCCAATGTCTTAGGAATGGATGAAGCGGGAAGAGGACCGATCGCCGGCCCACTTGTAGTGGCTGGCGTTATTTTTCCAAAAGGGTATTCTAATGACCTGATCGATGATTCTAAGAAACTGAGCGAAAAAAAACGCGAAATTCTCTTTAAACAAATCTTGAATGATGCCAAGTATTATCAAGTGTTGATCGTTTCTGAAAGAGAGATCGATCAAAAAAATATTTATCGAGCGACCCAGGAAGCAATGGAGAAGATCGCCAATCATTCAAAAGCTGATTTCGTTTTGAGCGATGCGATGCCTTTGCCCCATTGTACGATTTCAAATGAATCGATCATTAAGGGAGATCAAAAATCGTTGTCGATCGCGGCCGCGAGCATTTTAGCGAAAGTGATCCGTGATCATTGGATGAATCATCTCGATCATCTCTATCCTCAATATGGTTTTTCAAAGCACAAAGGCTACCCTACCAAAAAACATATTGAAGCCTTGCATACTTATGGCCTTCTTCCTTGCTTTCGCAAAAGCTATCGTCCTGTCAAAGAAATGGAAATGATCCGTTTATTTTGATTAGCACCCAAAAGGTGCTTTTTATTTTTTTTAGAAATTGGGCGCATTTATGCTAGATTTGTCGTATATAATTGTATGAATACATATAATTATAGAGAAGCGATCTTATACTTTTCCGTACAGTTTTCTGGGAATTGGAATTCGATCGCCCATGCTTTGCATGAAAAGCATCCTTACGCATCTTTAGAATATCCTGTTGATTTTGTAACGATCGTCGATGATGATTATCCATCTTGTTTTAAAACGCTGCGCTTTCCACCATGGATCTTGTTTTATCAAGGAGATCTAAGCTTGCTTAATCGAAAATGCATTGCCGTGATCGGATCAAGAAAATGTTCGCCAAGAGGCATTACCAATACTCAAAAAGTCATTTCTGTCTTAAAAGAAAAATATGTTATCGTCTCTGGACTTGCTAGAGGGATCGATCAAGAAGCCCATCGATGTTCATTAAAAACAGGAACGATCGGGATCATTGGCTGTGGACTGAATCAAATTTATCCCCGCTCCAGCGCAAGATTATATGATGCCATTCGAAAAAACCACTTACTACTGAGTGAATATCCGTTGGATACGCCACCTCTCGCTCATCATTTTCCATGGCGAAATCGATTGATCGCGGCTGCGGCAGATTCATTGATCGTCATTGAGGCCAGGCATAAAAGTGGAACGATGATCACAGTCAACGAAATGCTGAACCTATCAAAACAAGTCTATTGTCTAGCGGGCGCCTTTGGTGAAGAAGAATACGCCGGCTGCAATGAGCTGATCGATAATGGTGCAAAAATGATCTTGACTTTGGAAGATGTGAAAGAAATCTAAATCTAGAAAGGTATTAAAACAATGAAAAATAAAGAAGTTACAGTGATCGGAGCTGGTCTAGCAGGAAGTGAAGCCGCTTGGCAGCTCGCAAAACGAGGCATTCAAGTCCGCCTGATCGAAATGCGGCCTCACTCGTCTCCACCCGCTTTTTCTACAGGTCAGTTTGCTGAACTTGTTTGTTCGAACTCGCTCCGCTCGAATTCACTGAACAATGCGGTCGGGATCTTAAAAGAAGAAATGCGTCAGCTTGATTCTTTGATCATGAAAAGCGCTGATCTGAATCAAGTCCCGGCCGGGTCTGCTCTTGCGGTGGATCGCCATAAATTTTCAGAAATGATCACGCAAACCTTATCCAATCATCCCAATATCACAATTGTGCATGAAGAAGTTCGTGAGATTCCTGAAGGACCTGTGATCATCGCCAGCGGACCTTTGACGAGCGAACCGTTAGCTAAAGCGATCCAAACGTTCACAGACGAACATCCATTCCACTTTTTTGACGCGGCCGCCCCGATCATTGAAAAGGATTCGATCGATTTTTCAAAGGCGTATTTCAAATCCCGTTATGATAAGGGGGAAGCAAGTTATATCAATTGTCCAATGGATCAACAACAATTTGATACATTCTATGAAGCGCTCATAGCCGCTGAATGCGCCCATCTCCATGAATTCGAACAAGAAGTTTATTTTGAGGGCTGCATGCCGATCGAAGAAATGGCAAGACGTGGAAAAAAGACGCTTTTATTTGGTCCGCTTAAGCCTGTAGGTCTTGAACGCGAAGGAGAGCATCCTGTTGCCATCGTGCAGCTTCGCCAAGACAATGTGGCCGGATCTCTCTACAATATCGTTGGCTTTCAAACGCATTTGACTTGGCCAGAACAAAGACGGGTTTTTTCTTTGATTCCTGGACTAGAGAACGCAAAGATCACTCGGTATGGTGTCATGCATAGAAATTCTTTTTTAGATTCTCCAAAGATCTTGAAAGAAACGTATCAAACCAAAAAACGTGAAGATCTGTTCTTTGCCGGACAAATGACGGGTGTAGAGGGGTATGTGGAATCAGCGGCGAGCGGTTTGATCGCTGGAATCAATATGGCAAGATATATCCAAGGAAAAGAGTGCATCGAATTTGAGAACACGTGTGTGATGGGTTCACAAGCGTATTATATTACACACTGTGATTCGAAAAATTTTCAACCGATGAACGCGAACTTCGGGATTCTTCGAGCAAAAGAAAAGTATCGTAAGAAAGAAAAGAAAGAGCGTTTAGCCAAGCAAGCGCTCGATACGATCCAATCCATCAAGGAGCGATTGGATGAATGATTTGATCGAACGCTTCTTAGCCTACATCTATCGAACGCATTCTCAATCGGCAGACACTGCTGAAGCGTATTCTAGAGACTTGAATCAGCTGAAAGATTATTTAGAAGCGCATTCGATCCAAAACTTTGAAGATGTCGACCGCAAGACATTCATGGCTTTTTTGGCAGAACTTAGAGTTTTGCCAAACGGAAAGACGAGCTCAAACGCTACGATTTGCCGAAAGCTCTCAGCTTATCGCTCGTTTTATCAATATCTCAATGAATATATCGGTATCCAAGCCAATCCGTTAGAAACGATCCATTCCCCGAAACGATCTCGTAAGATCCCTTCTTTTTTGTTTCTGCACGAGATCCAAACTTTTTTGGATACGTACGATACTTCAAAGCTCAATGAGCTTAGAGATAAAACGATGTTCACTTTATTGTATGCGTCGGGTCTTCGTTTGAGCGAACTCATCGGTTTGAAATGGGTGGATATCGACCTCGATGCAAGGATCGTTCATGTCTTAGGAAAAGGAAACAAGGAGAGGATCGTGCCTTTTTATAAAGGGTTAGTCCCTCTTCTGAAGGAGTATAAGCTTAGATATTGGATGCACTATGCCAAGGATGGCGAAGAATTTATGTTCTTGTCGAACCGAGGTACAAAGATGAGCGCTCGAGGCGTTCAGTATTTGATGCAGAAGCACGCGGATGCGATCGATTTTCGGATGAAGGTGCATCCCCATATGTTTCGGCATTCTTTTGCGACCCATCTTTTAGATAATGGAGCGGATATTCGGATCGTGCAAGAACTGCTTGGCCATTCTTCTCTTTCGACTACACAGATCTATACCCATGTATCGATGAATCATTTGAGCGAAGTGTATGAAAGCGCACATCCAATGGCAGGCAAAGGAATTTAAGGTTGAAAGTAAAAACTGAAATGTTATAATGGTGAAGCGCGAGTGCGCAAAATTCACACACCATGAATTCGTTTGCCCGTGCACAGCGATGTGTTGCTTACGTTGGAAGTGGTGGAGGAATAACGGAAAGGTAGGACTAAATCATGTCACAAATTGTATCTATTAAAAAAATGCTTGAAAACGGTGTGCATTTTGGACACCAGACTCGTCGTTGGAATCCTAAGATGAAACCATATATCTACACAAGCCGTAACGGTGTGTATATCGTGGATCTCAACCAAACTCAAAAACAAATCGAAGCTGCTTACCAAGCGCTTAAACAAATCAGCGAAAACGGTGGTAAAGTTTTGTTCGTCGGAACGAAAAAGCAAGCCGCTGAAACGATTGAAGAACAAGCGATCCGTTCTGGTTCTTTCTATGTTAACAAGCGTTGGTTAGGTGGACTTCTAACAAACTTCCGCACGATCCAAAAACGTGTAAAACGTCTTGTCGAGATCGAAGAAATGGAAGCGAGCGGAAAGCTTGAAGTGTATACGAAAAAAGAACAAGCGAAGATCTTGAAAGAAAAAGCGAAACTTGAATCGTCGTTAGGCGGAATCAAGGAAATGAAAAAACTTCCAGACGCGATCGTGATCATCGATCCGAAAGAAGAACACAACGCGGTAGCGGAAGCGAAAAAATTGAATATCCCTGTATTCGCAATGTTGGATACAAACTGTGATCCAGAAGACGCAGATTATCCGATCGCTTCAAACGATGATGCGAACCGTTCGGTCAAATTGGTGACTACGATCTTGGCAGACGCGATCGTAGACGCAAAAGGCGGACTTTTAGAGATCGCTTACTTGGATGATACGGCTGAGGATGTAACGATGGATGATGTCGTTCGCAATGTTGAAGCACAGATCGCTGAAAACGAACGCCGTCGTCGTCAAAGAAACGAAGAACGCAGAAAACGGAACTTCGATCGTAAGAACCGTCGTCCATACAACAACAATCGTCAAGGCGCTCCAAGAGCGAATAACAACCAAGCTGCTGGACAAGAATCAAAACCAGCTCCTAAGAAAACAGAAGCTTAATTTAAACAAGTATTGAACATAGGAGGAAATTATGGCTATTAGCGCAAAACAAGTCAAAGAACTACGTGAAAAAACTGGTGCAGGAATGATGGACTGCAAAAAAGCACTTACTGAGTGTGATGGAGATCTTGACAAAGCAGTTGACTGGCTCCGTGAAAAAGGAATCAGCAAAGCAGCAAAAAAAGAAGGACGCATTGCGGCAGAAGGACTTACTCGCGTTGCGGTCGATGGCAACATCGGTGTCGTTGTCGAAGTAAACTCCGAAACGGATTTCGTATCGAAAAACGATCAATTCTTGACGCTGCTTGATACGATCACGAATGCGGTCTTGAACAACAAGCCAGCTAACAATGAAGAAGTTCTCGCGATCAGCACACCAAATGGTACGATCGAAGAATTGATCACGAACGCGACGGCAACGATCGGTGAAAAGATCACACTTCGTCGTTTCGTGGTTGTTGAAAAAACAGACGAAGAAATTTTCGGTTCGTATATGCACATGGGAGGAACGATCTCGGCTCTTGTTGTGATGAAAGGCGGCAACGACGAAGTAGCCAAAGAAATGGCGATGCAAGTTGCTAGTATGAATCCAACGTATATCTCTCAAAAAGATGTCCCAGCCGAAGTCGTTGAACACGAACGTGCACTTCAACAACAGATCATGGCTGCTGACCCAGCGATGGCTTCAAAACCAGAAAAAGTCCTTGCCGGAATCTTGAATGGTAAAGTATCTAAGCATTTCAAAGACCAATGCTTGATGGATCAAGAATACTTCAAGGATCCTAAGGAAAAAGTGGCAAACTTCTTAAAAGCCAATAAAGCGGAAGTTGTTACTTTCGTTCGCTTCCAAGCCGGAGAAGGAATCGAGAAGCGAGAAGAAAACTTCGCTGAAGAAGTAATGGCTCAAATCAAAGGGTAATCCATTTAAAGACGTTTCGATCGAAGCGTCTTTTTTTTACATAATTCTGAAAAATTTTCAGAAAAGTGTTGAAACCCATTTTAGTGGCGTGTATAATTACGAACTATAAACGAAAGCATTGAAGAGAAGTAGTATGCTTGAAAAGGTCTGACAGCGAGCCGTGATTGGTGAAAGACGGTAAGATACTTCTTGCAGAACGTGTCTTGGAGTGAATATATGAAGCAATGAATATATTCCGCAGCCAGCGTTATCGGTAAGTGCCCTATGCAGGGAAGTAAGGTGGTACCGCGATCCATTCGTCCTTTATAGAAGGGCGAATTTTTTTTTACCCAAAGACTTGCTTCATGCCATTCGATTTATGGATAGAGGAGAGAAAATATGAACAAACCACAACAAAAGCAATATAAAAAAATCGTATTAGCCTATTCAGGTGGATTGGATACATCCGTTTTGATCCCATGGCTCAAAGAAAACTATGGAGCAGAAATCATCGCTGTTTCAGGAAACGTTGGACAAAAATCTGAACTAGAAGGACTGGAAGAAAAAGCACTCGCAACAGGAGCCTCTAAGTTATATATCGAAGACTTGAACCAAGAATTCGTAGATGAATATATTATCCCAACGATCAAAGCGGGAGCCACTTATGAGCAATACTTGCTTGGAACATCGTTTGCTCGACCTTTGATCGCAAAACGGATCGTAGAGATTGCTAAAAAAGAAGGCGCCGACGCGATCTGCCATGGATGCACGGGAAAAGGAAATGACCAAGTGCGCTTTGAACTAGCGATCAAAGCTTTCGCGCCAGAAATCGATATCATCGCTCCTTGGAGATTCTGGGAGCTCAATTCCCGCGAAAAGGAAATCGAATACGCCGAACAACACCATATTCCGTTAAAAATCAATAAAGAAACAAATTATTCAAAAGACAAGAACTTATGGCATCTTTCTCATGAAGGATTAGATCTAGAAGACCCCGCCAATGAAGCACCAATCAATAAAGAAGGATTTTTAGAACTTGGCGTATCTCCTGAACAAGCTCCGGATCAGCCAGAATATGTAACGATCCATTTCGAACAAGGCGTGCCTACGGCTGTCAATGGCGAAGAGATGAATTCTGTTGAATTGATCGAACTGCTCAATACGATCGGTGGAAAGAATGGGATCGGAATCTTAGATATTGTCGAAAATCGATTGGTTGGCATGAAATCAAGAGGAGTATACGAGACACCAGGAGGAACGATCTTATATGCCGCTCATCAAAAGCTTGAAGAGATCACACTCGATAAAGAAACCCAACACTATAAAAATCAAGTCGCTTTGAAGTTTGGAGAACTCGTCTATAACGGATTATGGTATACGCCGCTAAGAAAAGCGCTGAGCGCCTTCGTGGATGAAACACAAAAAAATGTCACTGGGGATGTGACCCTCAAACTTTATAAAGGCAATATAATTCCTGCTTCTGTAACGTCAAAATATTCTTTGTATTCAGCAGGTATGGCGACCTTTGATGAAGATGATTGTTATGACCAATCTGATTCGGCTGGATTTATCAATTTATTCGGTCTTCCAATCAAAGTAAGGGCGCTACAAGATCAACAATTATTCGAAGAAGAAGGAATCCATTTCTCCAACGTAGAATAGAAAGGAGATCGAATATGAAAATGTGGGCTGGACGGTTTCAATCTGAAACCAACGCGCTTGTCAATGATTTCAACGCATCGATCCATTTCGATCAGCGTCTTTATCCATACGATATCCAAGGCTCGATCGCGCATTCCCAAATGCTACAAAAACAAGGAATATTGAGCGAAGAGGATCAAAAACAAATCGAACAAGGTCTTTTGGAGATCCTCGACGAGATCCAAGAAGGCAAGATCGAATTCACGAGCGAGTATGAAGATATTCATATGTGTATTGAACAGCTCTTGACAGAAAAGATCGGAGCAGCAGGAAAAAGATTGCACACCGCAAGAAGCAGAAACGATCAAGTCGCTTTAGATATGCGCCTTTTCGTTAAAGATCACATTCAAAAGATCCAATCTCAGATCATCGTTCTTTCACAAGAGCTGCTCAGCTTAGCAAAATCGAATCTAACGACGATCATGCCAGGCTACACCCATTTGCAACGGGCTCAACCGATCACATTCGCCCATACGATCATGGCTTATGCCCAAATGCTTAGAAGAGATCTCATTCGTCTGTCCAACACGTATTCCTTGATGAATGAGTCGCCGCTAGGCTCGGGTGCTTTAGCGACAACCACCTATCCGATCGATCGCTTTTATAGCGCCGCTTTGCTAGGCTTTGATAAGCCAACATCCAATTCGATCGATGGAGTGAGCGATCGTGACTATTGCTTAGAGCTGCTTAGCGATCTATCGATCTTGATGATGCATCTTTCACGCTTCAGTGAAGAGATCATCGCCTGGTGTTCATGGGAATTTAAGTTCATTGAATTGGATGATGCTTATGCGACAGGATCAAGCATCATGCCCCAAAAGAAAAATCCAGATATTTGTGAGCTGGTTCGCGGGAAAACTGGCCGGGTCTATGGGGATATGATGGCTTTGTTCACGACGCTCAAAGGATTGCCTCTCGCCTACAATAAAGATATGCAAGAAGATAAGGAATCCGTTTTTGATGCGATCGACACAGTAGAAATGTGTTTAAGCGTTTTGCCAAAAATGTGTCAAACGATGACTTTATATACAAACACGATGTATCAAGCCGCTAAAAAAGGATTTTTGAACGCGACCGATTGTGCAGATTATTTAACAAAAAAAGGACTTCCTTTTCGGGACGCCTATAAGATCACAGGGCAGATCGTCGCTTTCTGTAACAAAAAAGGAGCCAGTCTTGACGAATTGTCGCTACAGACTTTAAAAGAGTTTCATCCGCTCTTCGAAGAAAATGTTTTTGAAGCCATCGATCTTCTTAATTGTGTCAAACAAAGAAATGTGTATGGTGGACCGAGCCCTGAGCAAGTAGAGATCCAGATCGAGGAAATCACTCGATTTTTAGCCAAGATGGAGGCAGAACATGAATAAGCCAAAGATTTATATCGATGGTCAAGCGGGAACGACAGGCCTTCAGATCTTAGAAAGGCTGAAAGAGAGAGAGGATCTAGAATTGATCCTGATCGCCCAAGCGGACCGGAAGGATCCGGAAAAAAGAAAAGAATGCTTCGCGAAAGCGGATCTTGCGTTTCTATGCTTGCCCGATCAAGCAGCGATTGAAGCAGTTTCGCTTGCGGAAGGGACGTCGACAAAAATCATCGATGCCTCTACAGCCCATCGAACAAGCTGGGTTTATGGTTTTCCAGAACTTGATCCTGATCAAAGGAAGAAGATCAAAGAAGCCAAGTACGTCGCAAATCCAGGATGCCATGCCACAGGCTTCATCAGCATCGTTCATCCTCTGATTCAGGCGAATTTGATCAAACCCGACATATCGATTCATGCTTTTTCTTTAACTGGCTATTCTGGCGGAGGAAAATCGATGATCCAACAATATGAAGGAGATCAAGCAAATGATCTTTTGAAATCTCCTGCAATCTATGGTTTGTCGATGCAGCATAAACATATTCCTGAAATGCAGAAGATCAGCGGTCTTTCAAGAAAACCATTATTTACACCGATCGTCGACGACTACTATAATGGAATGCTCGTTTCGATTCAATTTGAACTGGATGCAAGACAAGTATTTGAAGTATTGAACAAGGCTTATCAAGATCAACCTTTGATCGAGGTCGAATTTGGAAATAATAGCTTTCTATATGCGAATGCGATGAAGAACACCGATCATTTAAAACTATACGTGCATGGAAATGAAGAACAAACGATCGTCTGCGCTTCCTTTGACAATTTAGGAAAAGGAGCCTGCGGTGCGGCGATCCAAAATATGAACATTATGCTCGGCTTTGAAGAAACTAAAGGACTTAGATAAGGAAGGAACTATGGAAATGGAAGGAATCAAGCTTCCTAAAGGATTTTATTATGGAAGCTGCTTATGTCATATTAAAGAATCTTCACAAAAAGAAGATGTCGCATTGATCGTTTCGAATACAATGTGTGATGTCGGGATCGTCTATACAAAAAATATAGTCAAAGCCGACCCTCTTCTCTTAAACCAACAAACGCTTCAAGATGGTAAAGCGCAAGCGATCATCGTGAATTCTGGAAATGCGAATGCCTGCGCTAAAAATGGGATGGAAAACGCCATCAAAGAACAACAAGCGGTAGCTTGCTTGCTCGATTTGAAACCCCAAGATGTGATCGTAGCATCGACCGGAGTGATCGGAGCCGAATTGCCTGTTGAAAAAATCGAAAAAGGTCTTGATCAGATCCATTTAAACGATAGCGAATCCGCTTTTGAAAAAGCCGCGATCGCTATCATGACTACGGATACAAAGATGAAAATCGCTCAGGCAAGTCTTCAGATCGGTCAACAAACGGTTCGGATCGCTGGCATGTGCAAAGGCTCAGGCATGATCCACCCGAATATGGGAACGATGTTGGCCTTCATTTGTACGGACGCTAAGATCGAATCATCCGTTCTTCAAAAACTAGTTCAGAAGCTGACCAAAAAAACATTCAATCGAATCAGTGTCGATGGAGACACATCCACCAACGATATGTGTATCGTTCTAGCGAATGGCCAAGCCATGTATGACACTATTCAAGAGGAAGAAGAGAGTTTGTTTGAAGAAGCGCTCTTCACTGTGATGAAATCTTTGGCTATCCAGATCGCCTCGGATGGAGAAGGAGCAAGTCGGCTTCTAGAAATCATGGTCACGCATGCCAAAAACGAAAAGCAAGCAGAACAATTGGCAATGAGCGTATGCTCGAGCTCTTTATTCAAAGCCGCGATGTTTGGTAAAGACGCCAATTGGGGAAGGATCTTATGCGCTATGGGCTATTCAGGCGCTGTATTTGATGTAAATGGCGTTACTGTATCTTTTTCTTCGAAAGAAGGAGAGATTTGCGTTTGTCAAAAAGGGAAGGGTGTTTCTTTCGATGAAGAGAAGGCGACGAAGATCTTATCCGCCGATCGAGTTCAAGTTCATATCGATTTGCAGGAAGGAAATGCCGAAGCAACATGCTGGGGTTGCGATCTGACCTATGACTATGTAAAGATCAATGGAGATTATCGAACATGAATGCCAAAGAACAAGCGAAGATCTTGATCGAAGCGCTCCCAAATATTCAAGAGTATCACGGAGAGACGATCGTGATCAAATATGGCGGGAATGCGATGATCGATGAAGAACTAAAAAAAGCGGTGATCCAAGATATCTTATTGCTCCATTTAGTTGGGATCCATGTTGTCCTTATTCATGGAGGAGGGCCAGATATTTCAGCGATGCTTTCAAAAACGAATACAGAATCGCATTTTGAAAATGGTTTGAGAGTCACTTCTAGGGAAGCTATGGATATTGTGCAGATGGTCTTGTGCGGAAAAGTCAATAAAGATCTTGTCAATTTGCTGGACGGAAAAGGGATCGGATTGTCTGGAATTGATGGAGGACTCTTTAGAGCCGTTCCGTATAAAGACGAGACAAATACAGATTATGGCTACGTTGGCGAAATCATTAATGTTGATCCTAAGATCGTTCAAGATCTCATTACGCAAGGCTACATTCCCGTGATCTCTTCGGTTGCGGCGGGAATGCATGAAAATGCGACATACAATATTAACGCGGATACGGCCGCAAGTCAGCTTGCAAGCGCGCTTCACGCCAAAAAACTGATCTTGCTGACGGATGTGCCTGGTTTGATGCGAGATCCAAAAGACCCATCGACTTTGATCACTCGATTGAAAGTGTCGCAAGTACCATCCCTAGTGATGGCAGGAATCATATCTGGAGGGATGATCCCTAAAGTGGATTGCTGTGTTGAATCTGTACGTCAAGGGGTACAAAGAGCCAATATCCAAGATGGTCGGGTACCTCATTCGATTTTGATCGAGATATTGAGCGATGAAGGAATCGGTACGATGTTTTACTAGGAGGATATAATGAGCCAAGCACAATTAAAAGAAAATGAACAAAAGTATGTCATGCAGACCTATAGTCGTTTTAATCTTTGTTTAGATCATGGACAAGGCTGTAAATTATATGATTTTGAAGGGAAAGAATACTTAGATCTGACAAGTGGAATTGGTGTCAACGTCTTAGGACATGCCCATCCCGCTTTAACAAAAGCGCTCCAAGAACAAGTCGGAACTTTGATGCATACGTCAAATCTTTATTATACAAAGCCGATGGTCGAAGCGGCAGAAATTTTATGTCTTGCGACGGGTATGGATAAAGCGTTTTTCTGCAATTCAGGAGCAGAAGCCAATGAGGCGATGATCAAAGCAGCTCGAAAGTATTCCCAAATGAATTTTGGAAAAGATCGAACAAAGATCTTGACTTTAAAAAATTCGTTCCATGGACGGACGATCGCGACTCTCGAAGCGACGGGTCAAGATAAATTCCACCAATATTTCTTTCCATACACGAGTGGATTTGACTATTTCACGATCAACGACATGGAAGACTTGAAAGAAAAAGTCGATGAAAACACATGTGGCGTGATGGTGGAATTGATTCAAGGAGAAAGCGGCGTACAGCCTCTGGATCCAAAATTCGTCAAAGAATTGGAGAAGTTTTGCCACGAGAATGACTTGCTGTTGCTCGTGGACGAAGTTCAAACAGGGATAGGCCGCACAGGCGATTTGTTCTGCTATCAAACTTACGGGATCGAGCCAGATATCGTATCGATGGCGAAAGCTCTAGGCGGAGGAGTTCCGATTGGTGGTATCTTAGCCAATAAAAGAACTTCCTCAGCGCTTCAAAAAGGAGACCATGGATCGACTTATGGGGCTAATCCTTTAGCGACGATAGCAGCAAAAACCGTTTTGTCGATCGTAAATAATCGTGACTTTTTAGATGAAGTTCGTGAAAAAGGCGCTTATTTTATGGAAAAGCTCAAATCTATCGATTCTGAACATATCAAAGAGGTTCGAGGGATCGGTTTGATGATTGGGATCGAAGTAGAACCTGAACATGTCCTAGACTATATTCAAGCGGCTCAAGATCAAGGCCTTCTCGCCTTGAAAGCGGGTACGAACACGATCCGTTTGCTCCCTCCTTTGATCATCACGAAAGAGGAGATCGACCAAGCTGCACAAATTTTGAAAGGGGTACTGCAATGAAACATTTACTGAAAATGCTCGATCTATCAAGCGAAGAGATCACGCAGATCTTGGATCTTGCTGATCAATTGAAATATGAAAAGAAGCATGGGATCGCCCATCCATATTTAGAAGGAAAATCGATTGGTTTGATTTTTCAAAAGTCGAGCACAAGAACCCGCGTCTCTTTTGAAACAGGAATGAATCAGCTTGGCGGGCAAGCATTGTTCTTATCGGCCCGTGATCTTCAAATCGGAAGAGGAGAACCCGTACAAGACACGGCTCGCGTGCTTTCTCGTTATCTCGATGCGATCATGATCCGTACTTTTGAACAAAAGGAAGTGGAAGATCTTGCCGAATATGGAAGTATTCCAATCATCAATGGGTTGACTGATTTTTCGCATCCATGCCAAGTGCTGGCGGATCTGATGACGATCCGAGAAAAGTATGGCGATCTCAAAGGTTTGAAAATGGCTTATGTTGGCGATGGAGACAACATGGCAAACTCTTTGATCGTTGGTGGTTTGAAAATGGGAATGTGTGTCGCAGTCGCTACACCAAACGAATACAAACCAGATGATCTTATTCTTGACTTTGCGAACGATTATGATTCGTTTTTATGGACAACAGATCCCAAAGAAGCTGTTCAGAATGCAGATGTGGTGATTACAGATACTTGGGCGAGCATGGGAGTCGAATCCGAAAAAGAAATTCGTAAGATCGCGTTTGCTCCTTATCAAGTCAATGATTCCTTGATGGAACTCGCGAAAGAGAACGCTATGGTTCTTCACTGTCTTCCTGCGTATCGAGAACAGGAAATCACGGAAAAGGTATTTGAAGAGCACGCCGATGAGATTTTTGAAGAAGCCGAAAATCGTCTGCACGCGCAAAAAGCCGTGATGGTATTGCTCATGAAAGACTAGAGACTAGAAAGACTAGTCTTTTTTTTTAATTTCAACTCTTGTATAATTATAAACGACAATCAAAGGAGCTAATTTCATGTATAAACGAGTATTGTTAAAGTTAAGCGGAGAGGCTTTGTCTTCTTCTGAAAATGCTCTAGAACCAAAAGTGCTGAAACGTCTTGCTAAAGAGTTGAAAGCGGTTAAAGAAACGGGAGTAGAATTGGCGATCGTTGTAGGCGGTGGCAATTTTATTCGCGGAAAAATGATGGCAGAAATGGGTATGAATCGGGCGCAGGCGGACTATATGGGAATGCTAGGGACAGTGATCAATGCCTTAGCTGTCCAAAATGCCCTTGAGCAAGAGGATGTAGACACGCGTGTTCAGACAGCGGTTGAAATGCAAAAAGTCGCAGAACCTTATATCTTGCGGCGTGCGATCCGCCATTTAGAAAAAGGACGGATCGTGATCTTTGGAGCAGGAACAGGATCTCCTTATTTTTCGACTGACACGACAGCGGCGCTGCGAGCTTCGGAAATCGATGCCGATGTGATCTTGATGGCGAAAAATGGTGTAGATGGCATTTATGACGCCGATCCGAAAAAGGATAAGAATGCGAAGAGATTTGACCATCTGACTTATATGGATGTCTTGAACAAAGGGCTGCAGGTCATGGATTCTACAGCGATCAGCATGTGTATGGATAATGATATTGACTTAGTCGTATTCAATATGAATGAGGAAGGAAATATTCTAAAAGCAGTTGAACAAAAAGTCGATGGTACAGTTGTATCAAAAGAGTGATCAAAGGAGAAAACGATGAACGAACATTTAGAAAAAGCAGAATTAAAAATGATGACAGCGATCGAGAATTTAGAATCGAATCTCGCGACGATAAGAACAGGCCGAGCAAATTCTCAAATCTTAGATCGTGTGCGTGTCGATTATTATGGAGAGCCAACTCCGATCAATCAAATTGCACGTATTTCGGTAGTAGAAGGAACCCAGCTTGTAATCAAACCCTATGATCGCAGCACCGTAAAATCGATTGCCCATGCGATTCAAGCTGCTAATTTAGGCTTGAATCCACAAGCGGAGGCGGATCAAATTCGGATCTTAGTCCCTCAATTGACGCAAGACCGAAGAAAGCAATTGGCAAAAGACGCTCAAAAATTCGCGGAAGAATGCAAGGTAGCTGTCCGGAACGTCCGTCGTGATTGCAACGACGCGATCAAAAAAGATAAAGAGATCAGCGAAGATATCACCAAAGAGCTTTTGAACGACACGCAAAAATTGACAGACAAATTTATCAAAGATATTGAAACGATCGTTAACGAAAAGAAAGACGAGATCTTGAACGTATAATTTTTTAGAAGTATTTTGGAGACAAAATACTTCTTTTCTATTTCGTTTTTCAATATACAAAAAACCAATTTTGGGATATCCTTTAAAAGAAATAACAGAAAGGATAAGCATACATCGTATGTAGTATATATTTATGAACATTCCTGAAACAGTGGCTATTATTATGGACGGAAATGGAAGATGGGCCAAACAAAGGGGTCTGCCTAGGACGGCTGGCCATAAAAAAGGAGCCGATCAAGTTCGAACGATTGCTTTAGAAGCCAATCGTCTTGGTATCAAGAAGCTCATTCTCTATGCGTTTTCTACAGAAAATTGGAAACGGCCTGAAGATGAAGTTTCTTATCTATGTAAGCTTCCTGGTTTGTTTTTTTCAAAATTCATCAACGAGCTGATGGAGAAAAATATTCGAGTCACCTTCGCAGGCGAGCTGGAAAAATTCCCAAAGGAAACACAAGAAGTCATTCGCAAGGCAATCGATCGTACTCGAGAAAATACAGGTCTCGAATTATGTTTGGCGATCAATTATGGAGCGAGACGCGAAATTCTTTTGGCGATGCAAAAATACGCCCAACAAGTTAATACAGGACTAAGAGAAAATGATCTTCGCGAAGAGGAAATGAAAGAGTATTTATTTGTGCCTGAAGATGTTGATCTACTGATCAGGACAAGTGGAGAAGAGCGGATCTCGAACTTTCTTTTGTGGCAGATCGCGTATGCGGAATTGATTTTTACGAAAAAAGCATGGCCTGAGTTTAATGAAGCGGATCTGGATGCTTGTCTACAAGAATATGATCAGCGTGATCGGCGATTTGGAGGTGTCAAATGAAGACCCGTATTTTAACGGCTTTATTGATCATTCTTGTCGTCGCCTTTCCAGTTTTATGTGGAGGATGGCCGCTTGAGGCGCTTGCTTTATTTATTATTGGAGCTTCTGCTTGGGAATGGCTTAGGATCCTTCCAAATTATTCGAAGTGGAACTGGCTATTGCCGATCCTGATCGTTGGAGTGATCGCGACCCGGTTTGTTGAAGGTAATTGGCGCTTTGTGCTTGTGGCCTGCATGATCTTGTTCTTGTGGTCGATTCCTGTATTTACATCTTCCTTTACGAGTGATGATTGCAATGCAGCTATTGTTTATTATGTGCTTTTTTCGCTTTTTTATATCTCGATCGGGGAACTCATTTTGAATCACTTATATTTGATCACGATTGTTTTCGCGACATATGGCAGCGATACGGGGGCCTATTTTGTCGGGTGCTCGTTTGGTAAACATAAGATGAATCCGAGAGTATCTCCTAAAAAAAGCTGGGAAGGCTTCTTTGGGGGGATTCTTTCTGGTTTTGTGATCAGCTTATTGATCAGCGCAATCTATAAACAAAACGTGGATCCGACTGTGAATCTTCTTTTATGTTTGATCTGTCCTATCTTCGCAGAACTTGGAGATCTTTGCTTCAGCGCTATAAAACGACATTTTAAGATCAAAGACTTCTCTAATTTTCTTCCAGGACACGGAGGCGTGCTTGATCGAGTCGATTCTTTACTTGTAAATATTTTAGTATTTGGTATATTGTATCATATCTTTTTGATTTAATAATTAAGGGGGAATTGTATGGATTTTGTGATAGGAATCATCGCATTTTTATTCATGCTTAGCATGATCGTCGTGATCCATGAGCTAGGTCATATGCTTGCAGCTAAACATTTTGGCGTCTATTGTGAAGAATTTTCAGTAGGAATGGGTCCAGCGCTGTATCAAAAAAAGGGAAAAGAGACGATCTATTCTCTTCGAGCAATCCCTATTGGTGGCTATGTAAAAATGGTCGGGGAGAATGATGGCTCCGATTCGGATCTTGAGCTTGAAAAAATCCCAAGAGAAAGATGGTTGAATCATCAATCGACATGGAAGCAGATCGTGATCATGGCTGCGGGCGTATGCATGAATTTTGTATTAGCTGCGGTATTATATATTGGGATCTCAATGGCTCAGGGCTATGTGGTCGAAGATCCGCTTCCAATCGTGGATGAAGTCGTTGAAAATTCGGCTGCACAAAAAGCGGGTCTTCAAAGCGGAGATCAGATTGTTCAAGTCGTACATGGCTCGGAAACGATTCATCCAAAGACTTTATACGAAGTAACGGAATTTCTTCAATTCAATAAAGGAGACAGTATATTTACGATTGAAAGAGAGGGGAAAACCTTTGATCTAGCAATCACTCCTGATCTTGATGAAGAGAATCAAATTGCTACTTTGGGAATCTATGCGAAAAGTCAAGTCCGCAAGATCGCGTGGCATGAATCTTTTGGCGCTGGACTTAAAAATATGTGGGATGGAACGACATCGATTTTTAGATCCTTGGCGCAATTGGTCAAAGGAAAAGGCTTTGAAAATTTATCGGGTCCTGTTGGGATCTTAAATGTGACTCAAAAATCGACACAACTTGGGTTTTTATCGTATCTTTCGTTATTCGCGCTGATTTCTTTGAATATTGGGATCTTTAATTTGCTGCCAATTCCTGCTCTTGATGGAGGCAGGATCTTGATTTTAGCTTTAGAGAGGATCTTTAATCGCAAGATCAATGAGCAATTAATCGAAAATATAATCTTAGGCAGCTTCATCTTGTTGTTTGGCATCTTTATTTTTGCAACCTATAACGATATAGCACGTTTGCTCTAAAAAAGCTGGAGAATTTTCCAGCTTTTTTCTTTTTTATAGAAAGTAGAGAATGGCGATCAAATGACAAATGCTTGCTAATACGATCAGGATATGCCAAGTAAAATGAAAAAAGTTTTTTTCAGGATGAGCGTAAAAGAAAGCGCCAATCGTGTATAAGATCCCGCCAGTCACCAATAGAGTCATGAAAATCCAGTTCGTATTGGCCATCAATGATGGGAGAATAAAGATCGCCATCCACCCCATCACCATATAGATCGTCATAGAAAGGACTTTATGTTTCTTATTGCTGATGCTTTTCAAAAGAACACCTGCCAGTACCATCAGCCATTCGATCGCTAAGATCGTGTATCCGATCCAGTTAGGAAGAACGATCAAACAGATCGGCGTATACGTCCCAGCGATCGCCAAGAGAATCATGATGTGATCGAGTTTACGAAACACATATTTATGGAATGTTCCATACTTCATCGCATGATACAAACAGCTTCCCGCAAACATAAAAAACATACAGAAAAAATAGATCGATATTCCGATCGCTACCCGAGAGCCACCCATCAGGTAGGAGCGGATCGCATAATAAGGGAGCGTGAATAGAAGGATGAGCGCCATTACGCCATGGGAAACAGAATTTCCGATTTCTTCACCAAAAGAAAGCGGATAAGAGTTTTTCATTAGATCTTCTTGTGTATTTTTATTCATGGGCTCATTCTAATTTGAAACGGAACCAATTGCAAGAAATGCAACCACGTATGCTATAATGACTAAGATTGGCAGGTGAAGCTATGTTTTTAAAACGAATCGAATTGCAGGGATTTAAAAGTTTTGCCAATAAAACCGTTTTGCAGTTCGATCAAGATATAACCGGGATCGTCGGACCGAATGGATGTGGCAAAAGCAACATCAACGACGCGATCCGCTGGGTCTTAGGAGAACAAAGTGTCAAGTCGCTTCGATCAGGCGGAAATATGAGTGACATCATTTTCTCGGGAAGCGAGCAAAAAAAGAAAGTCAATATGGCTAAGGTGAGCTTGGTGTTCGACAACTCGCGCCGTATTTTTGACACTCCTTTTGACGAAGTTGAGATTGCTCGACAAATCCAGCGTTCCAACAATGAGGCGACATATACGATCAACCGAACGCCTTGTCGTTTAAAGGATATTCAAGAACTCATCATGGATACAGGTCTAGGGCGCGATTCTTTAAGTATTATTTCTCAAGGGAACATTTCTGCTTTCGCGGATGCGAAACCCGAAGAAAGGCGCTCTTTGTTTGAAGAAGCTGCAGGGGTGGCTAAATACAAAAAACGCAAACAAGCTTCTTTAAGCAAGCTCGAGAAGACAAAAGAAAACCTTGACCGGCTCCAGGATATCATCGATGAATTGGATAGACAATTAAAGCCTTTGGAAAAACAAGCCGAAAAAGCGCGCCAATATATCGCGTATCGCGAAGAGCTTTCCGATATTGAGATCAGCGTATTGGTCGAAGAGATCGAATCGTATGCGCAAACGATCGCGGCCCTTCAAAAAAGCATGGATGATCAAAATCTTAATTATACCAATGATACCGAGCTTTTAGAGGAGAAGGAAGAAAGGCTGAATCATCTTAAAAAATCAGCATATCAATTGGATTCGCGGATTCAATCTCTCCAGCAAGAATATACAAAAGTGATGGAAGAAAGCGTGGACTTAGAGAAGCAAAAGATCGAACTCGATGAAAAAAGAAAGTATACATTACAGACAGCCGATCTTGCAGAACAAAAAAAGACGCTCTATACGCTCAAAGAAGAAGCTCGATTTGAATATGAGGATCGAAAGAAGCGACTTGAAGAATTGGACGAGCAAGCAAAAGAAAAAAACGATTTTTTTAGACAAATTTCAAATAGGCTTGATCAAATTGTCCAGGAAGAAAGACAAGCGAGCTCTTTGTTTCAAAAGACGTTAAATCGGAAACATATTTTAAGATCGATGATGGAATCTCCTTATCAACATCAAGGCGGTGTCAAAGTGATCATGGAAGCGAAAAATTCACTTTATGGGATCGAAGGCACGATCGCGCAACTTCTAAAAGCGAAACCAGAATTTGGACAAGCGATTTCCAACGCATTAGGTGGAGTGATGTATCAAATCGTTACGAAGGATGAGCGCTCTGCGCGTAACGCCATCGACTTTCTAAAACGAAATCGATCGGGAAGAGCGACGTTTCTTCCTTTGAGTGTGTGCTCTCCTCGATATCCTAATGAGCGTCAAAAAGCGATCGTAGAACAATCCGAAGGGGTCCTAGGCTGGGCGTGCGACTTTGTAGAAAATGATTCAAGGTATAATTCTTTAAAAAGCCGCCTTTTAGGAAATATTGTAGTGACAGATACACTCGAACATGCGAATGAGGTCGCAAAACGGATCCACTATTCTTTAAAAATCGTTACAAAAGATGGAGATATCGTGCACACAGGAGGAGCGATGAGCGGCGGACGGTCGCGATCCAACACAAATCCAATCACGATGCAAGAAGAAATGAAGGAGATTGAGACCCGTTTATCGCATCAAAAAAGCAATCTTGAAGAGTTGCACGAAAAACAAAGAGAATACGAGCAAAAGAAAAAAAGCATAGAAGATCAAAAAGTCTCTTTGCAGATCGAGCGGGCGAAGATCGAAAATATCGTTCAAGTCAAAAAAGAAAAATACGATTCAATATGCGCTGATTATAATGTGATTTCTGTAGACAGCAGCGCTGAATCTATAGAGTTGGACGATTCGTTGATTCAAGCAATCGCAAAAAATCATGCCAAAAAAGATGAGTTGTCACGAAATTTAACGGTTGAAAGGCAAAATCGTTTTGGTGTTGGCGAAGCGATGGAAAAACTTGAAGAAGAGATCCGTAGTTTACGCAGGAGCGTCAACGTATGGGTGCAAACGATCCATAAACAAGAAATGGAACTTGCGACCACAAAAACGAAACAAAGTTCTGCATTGGAGCGCTTGAATACAAATTATCAAATGACATATGAATTTGCGTGCTCAAAAAGAAAAGAGGTCGACCTTCCAAAAGCAAAAGAACTAGTAAGAGAGTTGAGGGCGAAAATTAAACGCCTAGGAAACGTGAACTTGGATGCGCCACAAGAATTTGAAGAGATCAAAGAACGGTATACTTTTTTGACTTCTCAAAAGGAAGATCTTCTAGATGCTTCCAAACAGATCTTAGAGGCGATCGATCAAATGGATAAGACCATGGTTGAAAACTTCACCACAATGTTCAATAAGATCAATCAAGAACTCGATGGAGTGTTCAAGGCGATGTTTGGTGGAGGTAAAGCAAGGCTGAGCCTTGTAGATCCAGAGGATGTCCTAAATACAGGAATCGATATCGATGTACAACCTCCAGGCAAGACGATCAAAAACATTCAATCTTTTTCAGGAGGCGAAAAAGCGTTGATCGCGATCAGTGTTCTTTTTTCGATCTTACAAGCTCGTTTGATTCCTTTATGTATTTTTGATGAAGTCGAAGCGGCTCTAGACCAAAGCAATGTGGAACGTTTTGCGAAGTATTTGGCTCATTTCAGGAATCAGTCTCAATTTATCGTCGTCACTCATCGTCCTGGAACGATGGAGCAATGCGATACTTTGTACGGGGTGACCATGCAGCAAGATGGAGTCTCTCAAATTTTAAAAGTTATGCTGAAAGATGCGGTTCAATATATTGACAAGGAGGGAAGATAATGGCTTTGTTTCAAAAAATAAAAGATGCTTTCTCGAAGAATAAAGATAAAGACAAATACTTGTCGGGATTGTCGCGGTCACAAAAAAGCTTTGGTGATCGGCTACGTACTCTCTCGAACAACTTTCATGGCATTGATGACGAGTTGTTGGAGGAGATCATGATCCTGCTTTTGGAAAGCGATGTTGGGATCCATACAGCCCAAAAGATCATTGACCGTTTTGAAAAAGAGGGAAAGAACATCAAAAAGTACGATTCGATGGAAGATTATTTGATTTCGATCCTCTATGATTTTTACGATCCTGAACTCGATGATCCGATCCGTTTCAATGAAAATGGACCTACAGTTATTTTGATGGTGGGCGTAAATGGATCTGGAAAAACGACAACGAGCGCTAAATTAATTGAATATTTTAAAAATGAGGGAAAAAGTGTAGCTGTAGCAGCGGCTGATACTTTCCGCGCAGGAGCGATCGATCAGATCAATACATGGGCTAAGCGATTAGATGTTCCTTGTATCAAAGGAAAGCAAGGACAAGATCCTAGCTCGGTGCTCGTTGATGCTTGCCGATATGCAAAAGATCATGAAATCGACATTTTGATCGCGGATACTGCAGGCCGCCTGCAAAATAAGAAAAATTTAATGAAAGAACTCTCGAAGATGAATCGAGTTGTTCAAAAAGAAATCGAAGGAGCGCCCCAAGAAGTATGGCTGGTCTTGGATGCGACTACGGGTCAAAATGGAATCATGCAAGCTCAAGAATTCATGGAAGCGACAAATGTGAGCGGTATCGTATTGACAAAGATGGATGGAACCGCAAAAGGTGGTATCGTGATGGCGATTCGAGATCAGCTAGAACTTCCTGTCCGTTTCTTAGGCTTAGGTGAAAAGCCAGAAGATCTCAAAGAGTTTGACCTGAATTCGTATTTGATTGGAATCACGAAAGGTCTTGAGAATGAATAAATTTGATGCGAATCTATTGTTTGATGCGTATGGTTCTTTATTGACAAAACGGCAGCAAGAAATTCTTAAATTGTATTATCAAGAAGATCTTTCTTATACAGAAATCAGTGAAGAATTGCAGATTTCGAGACAATCTGTGATGGATTCTGTGCATCGAGGGTTAAAATTGTTAGAAAAATTTGAAGAAAACATCAAATTTTTACAATTTAAAGACACAATTTATTCTATAATAGATTCGTCCACAAATTTGGAACAATGTAAGCGCTCGCTTGCCGAGCTGCTCAATCAATAGGAGGAAAAAATGTCTATCGTAATGAGTGTTAACGCGGGAAGCTCATCTTTGAAATTTCAAGTGTTCGAAATGCCAAGTGAAAAAGTTCTCGCAAAAGGTTTAGTTGAACGGATTGGATTGAACGACGCGATCTTTTCTATCAAAGTGGGGGATGAAAAATTCGAAACAGTAACAGAGATCCCAAATCATACTAGAGCGGTCGAGCTTTTGATCGATGCTTTGTTAGAGCATAATATCGTACACTCTCTTGAAGAAATTGAAGCAGTTGGTCATCGTATGGTTCATGGTGGAGAATTCTATTCGGAGTCTGTAGTCGCAACTCCTGATGCCGAAGAGAAGTTCGAGGAATGCATTCCATTAGCGCCACTTCACAATCCTGCTGGATTGGTCGGATATCGTTCTTTTAAGGAAGCGCTTCCAAACGCCTCGCATACATTTGTGTTTGATACAGCTTTCCATCAAACGATGCCGAAAGAAAATTACATTTATCCGATCCCATACCAATATTATGAAAATGATCATATTCGCCGTTATGGTATGCACGGTACAAGTCATAAATATTTATTAGAACGTCTTGCGGAAATCGAAGGCAAACCTGTTCAGGAGATGAATATCATTACTTGCCACTTAGGGAATGGTGCGTCAATCACAGCAATCAAAAATGGGAAGTCTTTTAAGACGTCTATGGGATTCACGCCGCTTTCTGGTGTCATGATGGGAACACGTTCTGGAGATATCGATCCAGCGATCTTGATCTACCTTCAGAAAAAGTATGGATATTCAGCGGATGAACTCGATAATATTTTGAATAAGCAGTCTGGAATGCTTGGTATCTCGGGGATCTCTTCTGACTCACGGGATATTGAAAATGCCATTAAAGAGGGCAACGAAAGAGCGATCTTGACAGAAAAGATCTATATCGACCGGATCATCGAGACAGTTGGTGGATATTATACTTTGATGGGCGGATGCGACGCTATCGTATTTGCTGGCGGAATTGGTGAAAATGCGATCAATGTTCGTGAAGATGTATGCAAGGGATTGAAAGTTCTTGGCGTAGAGATCAGCGAAGAGAAGAACAATGTTCGTGGTAAAGAACAAGAAATCTCTACACCTGAATCCAAGATTGCCGTTTGGGTATTGCCGACGAATGAAGAAGTGATGTTGGCAAGAGATGCATATAAAGATCTTGTCGATGGAAAAGCTCAATAAGATCCAAGAAGAGATCGAACAACACGAGACGATCACGATCTTCCGGCATCAATTTCCTGACATGGATGCGATTGGCTCTCAGATTGGGTTGAAAAAAGCATTGCAAAATATATATCCTGAAAAAAAGATCTATGCGTTAGGGACAATGAGCAAGGATGACGAGGCAATGGATAGTGTCGACGATGAAACGATCAAAAATTCTCTAGCTATCGTTTTAGATACAGCGAATAAAGAAAGGATCGACGATCCACGCTTCATGCTTGCTAAATCAAGGATTCGTATCGATCATCATGTTCCGGTAGAAACATTGGCTTCGCTCGAATGGCTAGAACCAGAGGCGAGCGCCACTTGCGAATTGATCGCGCTATTTTTCAAAACACAAAACCTTTCAATTCCTAAAGAAGCAGCTCAATACTTGTATGAGGGGCTTGTGGCGGATAATATTCGATATACTACAAGCAATACTCGACCAGAATCACTTCTTGCAGGCGCTTATTTGATTGAGCAAGGTGCGGATGTTCAAAAAGCAAATGACAAGAATTTTGGAATCTCTTTACGAGATTTTCGATATGAAACTGAAGTTCGCAACAATGCACTTTATCAAGAGGGCGTCTTATATGCGATTATGAATATTGAGTCCTATGAAGAGGAAGGCCTCACCTTTTCTCAAGCGAAAGAAAAAGTGTATGCTCTTTCTGGTGTCAATGATGTTAAAGCTTGGGCCTTGTTTACAGAAAAAGAACCGAATGTATTCAATGCTTCTCTACGCTCAAGATCATTGGATGTTCGAGAGATCGCGGCTGATTTTGGCGGCGGTGGTCATACATGTGCTGCCGGGATCAAAGGGCTCGATCAAAAACAAGTATTACAGGTCGTAGATCGTTTAAAGGCGTTATAGCGAAAAGGAACCAGCATGTCTGGTTCTTTTTTTTGCGTATCTCTTGACAGATACTTGTTGAAGCGATATTATAAACAAGCTGTTGAGGTTTCTCCTCAATCTGTCCTCTAAAAATATTCAAAAAATATTGAAAAAAGTGTTGACAGAACAGTTCATTCATGGTAATATGAGTGAGCGTTGAGGCAGAGAGCTTCAAGGCAGGGACGATCTTTGAAAACTTGACAGGAAAGAAAAAACAATCGTACAAGTACGAGAGAAACAGAAATCACGTCGATTTCTTGA
>Ga0209694_1000984_pt1 | contig 35750 bp, 30 predicted proteins | sample GluameincwithD2O_FD_187499 | JGI IMG/M metagenome (GOLD analysis project Ga0209694, IMG submission 187499) | Mouse cecum microbial communities from Vienna, Austria - Glucosamine amended microcosms incubated with D2O (SPAdes) (version 2) | ecosystem: Host-associated > Mammals > Digestive system >... | reverse complement strand
GGCTGGAATGGTCAAGAGGAAAATGCGCCGTTTCCTACAGCGCGCTCTGATAGACAGTATTAAGGAGATGAGATTTTAATTCGATGTTTTTGTGCGGGAGATAGGAACTTTAGTTTGCTGGGCGACATTCAGAGCAGTCCAGCAACTGTCAGAGATTATGAGGGGGTGATAGAACGTTATTTGAAGCCTATGTTTGGCAAGATTAAGCTTCAAAATCTGCAAAAGACTCATATTCAGCAGGTCTATAACCAATGGCGTAATAAGTCAAATGCCAGTGATAAGCCGTTAAAGGCGACTACAGTGAAGCATATTAACAGAGTATTCAAAGCTTCATTGAATGTGGCGGTAGAATTAGAGTATATAAAGAAAAATCCTACCAATCATATTAAAATTGGACGTGATATGGAAGACAAGGATTTTGATGTATATACGGTAGAAGAAATCAAAAAGCTTAAGCAAGCTGTAAGAGGAACTGATATGGAACTTCCGGTGGCATTGTTGTTTGACTGTGTTATGAGAAGAGGTGAGTTACTGGGTTTAAGATTTCAAGATATTGATTTCGAGAATAAAACCATTTCAATCAGGCATAGTCTGGTAGAATCAGTAGATAGCAAGTGTCCGGTTCTTAAGGACTGTAAGACCGATGGTTCTAACAGGACAATGGTAGTGAGTGATTATACCATGAAGCTGTTAAAACAGCAGAAGTATAGGTATAATACAAATAGAATGAAATATGGTAAAGATTTTGGTAACAGTAATATGGTTATTTCCAAAGAAGATGGCAACTATTTTCTGCCCAAAAGCTTTACTGCGAAGTGGGCAAAAACCTTAAAAAAATATGGTTTAAGGCATATTAAACTGCATGGAACGAGACATAGTGCTATCTCATTTTTGCTGTCACAGGGTGTTCCGTTACATATAGTGCAGAAAAGGGCTGGGCATCAAGATCCGAAGATAACCCTTTCTGTATATTCACATGTCGCGAAAGACGATGAACGGGTAGTGGCGGATAAGCTGGAAAGCACGATATTTCCTGCGGTAAATGGATAAGCTGTCAACCTGATTTCTATTCACGCAGGCAGATGGAATCTGTGCCAGAAGTGTTTCGGAGATTCAGACTGTGAAGTGAAAAATCCCGAAATCCCGTTTTCCCGTTCGGAAATGCAGGGATTTTGGGATTATGCTTTAGTGATTATAATGAATAATTGCCTTGCGGACTGCATTTCCAGAACGGGTTTTCGGGAATTCGGGACTTTTGAACTGAACGGTCTGGAAGGATTTCTGGAAAATGTTGCTAGATGTGAATGGTTATAGAGGAATATAATTGTTGTTGGAGCGAGTGGGCGCGAAAGTGGGCGCGAGTTTTCAGGAGAATTGTTAGAGTAAATGGCATATTCTCATATTGAGAATATGCCTGTAATCCTTATTGTAAATCAGGACTTATGAATGTCTCTTAATCAGGGTGTCCAGGGTTCGAGCCCCTGATCGCGCACTCAAAATCACTGTTTTTGGAGATTTTTAAAGACTCCGGGGGCGGTGGTTTTTTTGTGCAGAAATGGGATATACCTCTTGATGGAAAAGCTGACGGAAAATGCAGGAAAGCAATTGACAATGTTTCCTCCAGGCTTTGCTTTGTCGTGACGGTGACTTTTTTGCCGTTACATATTCCGTCAAAATCTGCGGCAAATGCTTTGGCGGCATCTTCGTTATCAAGCGTTACTATGTAACTGCGCGTATGCCGTTCGTGCAAGGCGGCGGCAGAATCAACAGCGATCATCCTGCCTTTCTGTATAATACCGATCCGGTCGCAAGTCCGTTCGACTTCTTCAAATATATGACTTGACATCAAAATCGTTTTTCCCCGTTCTTTTTCTTCGGCAACCAGGCTAACGAACCTGTTTTGCATCAACGGGTCGAGTCCGCTGGTTGGTTCGTCCAGGATCAGTATGTCGGGATCGTGCATAAATGCGGCGACGATTCCGAGTTTTTGCTTCATTCCTTTGCTCATTTTTTTGATCTTGCCTTTGGGGTCTAATTCAAAACGTTCCAGTAATTCTTTCTTACGGTTCTGTGTGCCGATTTTTCGATAGTCTGTGATGAATTTCAAAAATTCCGTACCGGACATATCGTCAAAAAAGCTGATCTCGCCGGGAATATACCCAAGTCTTGCCTGTACTTTCTCGCTTTCGCTCCAACAGTCCATACCGTCAATGGTGCATTTTCCTGATCTGTTTAATCAAAATATACCTGTTTGACTCAGATTTTCAAGACCTCTGGTATGATTTCAAGAATTATTTTAAGAAAAGTATTGCTTGACGTAAGAGCCTAAAGGAGAATATAATCAAAATTACGGCAATTTTATAGCTATACTAAGAATATGATAAAGGAGACAACAGACGATGGAAGCATCATTTTACTCAGGAAACAGAAGAGTATTTATGGAGCATATGAAGGATGGGGAGTTGGCGGTTTTCTTAAGCGGAGAGATCATCCGCAAATCGGCAGATGATGATCATCCGTTCTATGCGAACCGGAATTTTGTATATCTGACGGGAATTGACCAAAGAGACAGTATTTTAATGTTGTATAAAGAAGCGGGAAAGTCGGAGGAGAAGTTATTTATCCTTGCGCCGGACGCTTTTGAGGAGCGTTGGAACGGTGCCCGGATCAAGCCGGATGAAGCGGCGGGAAGGTCAGGGATCGGCGATATCGTATACTTTGATGAATGGCAGTCTTATCTTGCGGAGATGATCCGAAGAAACCAGATCCGGAGCATTTACCTTGATATTGACCACAAAGAAGGCCGCAGGAATTGGAATGGCGCCGACTGGATGAAGCAGTATATCGAGACCGGCTATCCGCAGATAGAGATCAAGAATTCGCTTCCGATCCTGAAGAAAATGCGTCTGATCAAGAAGCCTTGTGAGATAGAAGCCCTGGAACAGGCGGAACGTATCACGAAGGCGGGGATCGTCGCCATGATGGAACACTCAAAGCCGGGAATGTACGAATACCAGTATAAGGCGGAATATGATTATGCACTGGCGCAGTATGGGGTTCTTGAACCGGGCTTCTCATCCATTATAAGCGCCGGAAAGAATAATTTCTGTATCCATTATGACAGCTACCGGGGACAGGCGCAGGACGGAGACATGGTATTGAATGACGTAGGTGTAAGATGGGATTATCTGGTGACGGACGTATCCCGGGGATGGCCGTGCAACGGGAAATATACGGATCGGCAGAAGCTGTTGTACGAGTGTGCATACCGGACTTCACAGCATATGTTTGGTATACTGAAGCCTGGGATGCCGATGCAGGATGTGGATCGTCTGATCAAGGAGTATAACTTCGAGCAGCTGAAGGCGGCAGGGGTATGTGCTTCCTTTGATGAGATCGGCACATATATGTGGCACGGCGGCGCGCATCATATAGGATTCGACGTGCATGACATGGTGTCGGCGAGAGACTCGGTTACGGCGCCGGGCATGGTATTCTGTGTGGATGTAGGGATCTATCATGAAGAATGGGGGATCGGATTCCGTCTGGAAGATAACTGCCTGATCACGGAGGATGGATGCCGGAATCTGTCGAAGGATATACCGCGGACGATCGAAGAGATTGAGGCGGTGATGAGCTAATGCAGCGTCCGCATGATATCTGGTTAAATTGCGTTGGATATCATGCGGACACCACATTAATAAACGTATTTTACCGTATATTTACTGCCGTCGCCGATGTAATCTTTGACACTGGCGCGGCGGCTATTGGCGGCAAGGGTGGGGTCGATCAGAGACCATTTCTTGCCGTCGAACCGGATGATATCGTCTACCCATCCGGTTTCTTCAAGATAACAGCTGATCCAGGCATGGTAGGCGTCGCCGGCATAGCCGACTTCGAGCCGGGCAGGGATCCTCTGGGAGCGCAGCATAGCCGTCATGAGGGCGGCATAATCGAAGCAAATCCCTTTCTTGGTATCCAGGGTGTCGTCTACATCCGGGATGTATCCGTAAGCGACATTTTCGGCTTTGTCCGTATCGTAAGAGATGTTCTTGATGACGAAATGATAGACTGCCTCTATTGCTTCTATGCCGCTGCGGCTTTTCTTTACCAGAGAAGCGCCTTTGGCAACAGCTTTTGTATCGGCGTCATAATCTATATATACATTCGGAGTGAGAAAGGGCAGGAATTCATCTTCGAGGGTTACGTCCGCGGACTGGGTGAACGCAACGGCGTACAGATCTTTTGCTGCGTCCGCGGCTTCGAATACGGTGAAGGTATAACTGCCGTTTCCGCCGGTGAGCGGGTAGACGACGGCTTCGCTGCGCGCCGTGACCAGATAGGTACAGGTGATTCCTTTGGGGTCTTTGACCTGGAACTTGACTTTCTCATTGGCGCCGGTGTAGGTAAGGATCATATATCCCCTGGATGTGTTAGAGAGATCCATAGAGACGATGTCGTTGGCGTAAGATATGGCGCCGGGGGCTTCGGGGGTCAGGACCTGAGGAGTATTGTCTCTTGCCGGAGCCTTCGGTGCGCTCTTTTTCTTGCTGCCGGATGCGGCAGATACGGCTTGTATGCTGTCGGCGGGCGGATACAGAAGAGACAGGGAGGCGGATACCAGGAGGAACGCCAGAAATTTCCGGAAGATCTGCCGTCTGCAGAACGGACGCCTGCCGGGATCTGTATGCTGCCGGATCGGTGTAGGTGTCATGGGAAGGACTCCTTTCGTGTCTGATAGTTAATTTTGATATTATTATATCATAATCTATGATGTTGTGATATATTTAAAAGAATTTATGTGGGAGGGCGGTTGAGATGTCAGGAATGTTGTATTTGTGCGCGACGCCGATCGGGAACTTAGAGGACATAACGCTTCGGTGTATCCGGATCTTGAAGGAAGCAGATCTTATTGCGGCTGAGGATACGCGCAACAGTATCAAGCTTCTGAATCACTTTGGGATCAAGACGCCGATGACCAGTTATCATGAGTACAATAAGGCGGGGAAGGGGCATAAGCTTGTGGAGCGCCTTAAGGCAGGCGAAGATATTGCGCTGATCACAGACGCTGGGACGCCCGGCATATCCGATCCCGGGGAGGATCTGGTGAGGCAGTGCAGGGAAGAAGGCATTCCGGTGACAGCGGTTCCCGGGGCGGCGGCATGTATTACGGCGCTTACCATATCGGGGCTGCCGACCAGGAGATTTGCCTTTGAAGCATTCCTTCCGGCGGATAAGAAGGAGCGTCAGGCGGTTCTTAAGGAAATGGAGAACGAGACCCGCACGATGGTTGTCTATGAAGCGCCGCACAGGCTTGTACGTACTCTGAAAAATCTGAAGGAAGTCCTCGGGAACCGGCGGATCCGGATATGCAGGGAGCTGACGAAGAAGCATGAGGATGTCTTTGCCGCGACGATCGAAGAAGCGGCGGCATATTATGAGCAGCAGGAGCCAAGGGGCGAATGTGTTATCGTGATCGAGGGGAAGAGCAGGGAAGAACTTGCCGCCGGCGAACGTGCCAGATGGGAAGAGATGAGTGTCGCAGAACACATGAAGTATTACATGGATGGCGGAATGGAGAAGAAAGAAGCCATGAAACAGGTCGCCAGGGACAGAGGAGTCGGAAAGAGAGAGATCTATCAGGCGCTGCTGTGAGTGCTCTTGGTCAACTTGTATAGTATTTTTGAAAAAAATTGTTCAACTTGGGTATACCCGAAGTTGGACTTTTTTTATATACTTTTTAACAGAGCAAGAGCGTATCAGAGATACAAAATATATTTCAAATGGAGGAAAGTTTAAAATGGCAAGTTTATCATTAAAACACATTAATAAGAAATATCCGAATGGATTTGAAGCTGTAAAAGATTTCAATCTGGAGATCGAAGATAAAGAATTCGTCATCTTCGTAGGACCTTCAGGATGTGGAAAGTCAACGACGCTTCGTATGGTTGCAGGTCTGGAAGATATCTCTTCCGGTGAATTATGGATCGGCGACAAGCTGGTGAACGATGTTGAGCCAAAGGACAGAGATATCGCGATGGTATTCCAGAACTACGCTCTGTATCCACATATGACAGTATATGATAACATGGCTTTTGGTCTTAAGTTAAGAAAAGTTCCAAAGGATGAGATCGACAAGATGGTTCGCGAAGCTGCTAAGATCCTTGACCTGGAAGCTCTGTTAGACCGTAAGCCGAAGGCTCTTTCCGGTGGTCAGAGACAGCGTGTTGCTATGGGACGTGCGATCGTTCGTAATCCTAAGGTATTCCTTATGGATGAGCCTCTTTCCAACCTGGATGCTAAGCTGCGTGGACAGATGCGTATTGAGATTTCCAAACTGCATCAGAGACTGGGCACAACGATCATCTACGTAACACATGACCAGACAGAGGCTATGACACTTGGTACAAGAATCGTAGTTATGAGCGCTGGTATCGTTCAGCAGGTAGATACTCCTCAGACACTGTATGATCGTCCGTGCAACCTGTTCGTAGCAGGATTCATCGGATCTCCGCAGATGAACTTTGTAGACGCTAAGTGTAAGGTTGAAGGCAAGAAAGTTTGTCTTGTTGCAGGACCTGCTTCCATCGAACTTCCGGAATCTAAGGCTAAGAAGCTGATCGACGGAGGATACAATGGAAAGACTGTTATCCTTGGTATTCGTCCTGAGGATGTACATGATGAGCCGGACTTCCTTGCTAAGTCTCCAAACACGATCATCGAAGCTAAGATCCGTGTATACGAGATGCTTGGTGCAGAAGTATTCTTACACTTCGATTACGAAGGAGCTACCATGACTGCAAGAGTTGATCCTAGAACATCTGCAAGAAGCGGAAGCACAGTTAAGTTTGCACTGGATGCTGACAGGATCCACGTATTTGATAAAGAGACAGAGAACACAATTACAAACTAGTATAATAAAGACAAAGAAGCCGGACACTATATGGTGTCTGGCTTTCTTTTCGATAAAACAGAGGATACTCTTGTATATACGGGTTATTTTGTGATAGAATGTAACATGTATGTAAATACAGTCTTATTGCTACAGAACAGGAGGGTGTTCCCATGTTATCGAATCAGATATTACATAAAGCAGTGCAGGATATGAAGAGCATCACCGGGTTGGAGTGTGCGGTGTGGGACATGAAGGGGATCTGTCTGGTCATGACGAATGAGAGGATGACAGCACAGGAAACACTGGTCGCTTCATTTTGCAGGACGCTGACAGATGTACCGACGGATGAGATCCGGTTCAAGATCAAGAAGGATGTGGGGATATTCCTTGTAAAAGATGACGAGGATCCATGTTATTGCCTTGTGTTGAAAGGCAGCTGCCCGCAGATAGAGATGGCGGGGCGGATGGGGATCAGCCAGCTCGAGAATCTGCTCTTCGCCTATAAGGAGAAGATGGATAAGAATCGCTTTATCCAGAATCTGATCCTGGATAATATGCTGTTGGTCGATGTTTATAATCAGGCGAAGAAGCTTAAGATACCGGTAGAGCTGAGACGCTGCGTGTTCCTGATCGAGGCAAAGAATGAAGGGGACAACCTGATCCTTGAGACTTTGAAGGGGCTCTATGCTACCGGGACGAAGGATTTCGTAACCGCGGTAGATGAGAAGCGTGTGATACTTGTAAGGGCGCTGGAGAGTACGGATGACTATCCGCATTTGGAGCAGATCGCCAAAGAGCTGGTAGACACGCTGAATATGGAAGCTATGGTCAGCGTGAGGATCGCTTATGGGACGATCATCAGTGAATTAAAGGATGTATCGAAGTCCTACAAAGAAGCTGACATGGCATTGGAAGTGGGACGGGTATTCTATGCGGACAAGAATATCCTTGCCTATAATGAACTGGGGATCGGGCGGCTGATCCATCAGCTGCCGGCTTCTTTGTGTACGATGTTCTTGAATGAAGTGTTCGATGAGGATGTGGCGGATGATTTTGAGGATGAAGAGTTAGTTACGGTATATACTTTCTTCGACAATAACCTGAATATCTCCGAGACGGCACGGCAGCTCTATGTCCACCGGAATACGTTAGTGTACAGGCTGGAAAAGATTCAGAAGCGGACAGGCTTAGACGTCAGGGTATTTGAAGACGCACTGACCTTCAAGATCGCCATGATGGTGGCGGATCATATGAGATATATGCGGGAATAGAAGAAATTAGATTGCAGGAATACAGGTAGAAAGCAGGAGGAGAATAAGAAATGGTGAAATTGTATGATACAGGAGTCTATCTGCTGAACGGAACAGAAGTTGTGACGTCGGCAGAGGAAGTGAAGGCAAAGACAGGAAAGGAAGCGGTTCCTGGGGAAGCGGCAAAGGGAACGATGGCGTACGGGATCCTTGCGGCGCATAATACATCCGGGAATATGGAGCGTCTTCAGATCAAATTTGATAAGCTGACGTCCCATGATATTACCTTTGTGGGGATCATCCAGACGGCAAGGGCGTCCGGGCTTGAGAGATTCCCGATCCCCTATGTGCTGACCAATTGTCATAATTCGCTGTGCGCAGTCGGAGGAACGATCAATGAGGATGACCATATGTTTGGCCTGAGCTGTGCGAAGAAATACGGCGGGGTGTATGTACCGCCTCATCAGGCAGTGATCCATCAGTATGCGCGCGAGATGCTGGCAGGCGGCGGAAAGATGATCCTTGGATCAGACAGCCATACCCGTTACGGCGCATTGGGAACGATGGCGATGGGCGAGGGCGGACCGGAGCTTGTGAAGCAGCTGCTGAATAAAACCTATGATATCAGGATGCCGGGCGTGACGGCGATCTATCTGGACGGCGAACCCATGAAGGGCGTCGGCCCGCAGGATGTGGCGCTTGCGATCATCGGCGCTACTTTTGGCAATGGATATGTGAATAATAAGGTGATGGAATTCGTGGGTCCGGGCGTGGACAAGTTAAGCGCTGATTTCCGTATCGGTATAGATGTTATGACTACGGAGACCACTTGTCTGTCGTCCATCTGGAAGACGGATGAGAAGATCCGGGAATTCTATGAGATCCATGGAAGAGAAGAAGATTATAAGGAATTGAATCCGGAATCGGTTGCATATTATGACGGAATGGTCTATGTGAACTTGAGTGAGGTCCGTCCGATGATCGCGATGCCTTTCCATCCGTCCAATGTATATACGATCGACGAGGTGAACGCGAATCTTAAAGAGGTTCTTCACGATGTGGAGCAGAAGGCGTTGGTAAGCCTGGATGGAGCGGTGGATTATACGCTGCAGGATAAGATCGTGGACGGCAGGCTGTATGTGGAGCAGGGGATCGTCGCGGGATGTGCCGGCGGCGGTTTCGAGAATATCTGTGCGGCGGCAGACATCATCCGCGGGAAGTATATCGGCTCAGACGAATTTACGTTCAGCGTCTATCCGGCGAGTACGCCGATCTATATGGAACTGGTGAAAAATGGTGCGGTTGCCGATCTTATGCAGGCGGGAACCATTGTGAAGACTGCGTTCTGCGGACCTTGCTTCGGCGCGGGAGATACGCCGGCGAACAATGCATTCTCTATCCGCCATTCTACGAGGAACTTCCCGAACCGCGAGGGATCGAAGCTCCAGAGCGGACAGATCTCTTCGGTGGCGTTGATGGATGCGCGTTCGATCGCGGCAACGGCGGCGAATAAGGGCTTCCTGACGCCTGCGACAGATCTGGATGTGGAATATAAGGGACGGAAATATCATTTTGACCGGAATATCTATGCGAATCGTGTGTTTGACAGTAAGGGAGAGGCGGATCCTTCGGTTGAGATCAAGTTCGGGCCGAATATCAAGGACTGGCCGGCGATGGCCGCGCTCCCGGAGAATCTGCTCTTGAAAGTAGTATCCGAGATCCACGATCCGGTTACTACGACGGACGAGCTGATCCCGTCAGGCGAGACGTCTTCCTACCGTTCGAATCCGTTAGGGCTTGCGGAATTTGCGTTATCCAGGAAGGATCCGGCATACGTGGGACGTGCGAAAGAAGTGCAGAAGGCAGAGAAGGCGATCGAAGCAGAAGCGTGTCCGGCGGAAGCTTTGGCGGAATTAAAGCCGGTCATGAATAAGATCCACGAGGCTTATCCCGAGATCGACAGGACGAATCTCGGAGTTGGAAGTACGATATTCGCGGTGAAGCCGGGGGACGGTTCTGCAAGAGAACAGGCGGCATCCTGCCAGAAGGTGCTGGGCGGCTGGGCGAATATCGCCAACGAATATGCGACCAAGAGATATCGTTCGAATCTGATCAACTGGGGGATGCTCCCGTTCCTCACAGAAGAGGATCATAAGGCGCTGAGCTTTCAGAACGGAGATTATATATTTGTCCCGGAGATCAGGAAGGTGATCACAGGGAAAGAGGCAGAGGTCCGGGCATATGTGGTCGGGGCAGGAGAAGACTGGAAAGAGATCACGCTGAAACTGGGCGATCTGACAGATATTGAGCGGGAGATCATTCTTAAGGGATGCCTGATCAATTATTATAGAGGATAATTTACAACCGTATGGACAGAAAATTAAGGGGAGAATGCAACAGTTCTCCCCTTTTTTGACTCTAATATACATGGAGGTGAGACGATGAAGTGCGACGCAAAGACATTTGCACAGATGTACGAGGCGGTCTATAAGGATATGTACCGTTTTGCACTGTGTATGATGAAGAACCGGCAGGAGGCAGAGGATACGGTCAGCGAGGCAGTGGTGGCTGCGTATGAGAATATCAGGAAGCTGCGGAATGAGGAGGCATTCAAGAACTGGATATTCACGATCTTATCAAATGTCTGCAGGAAAAGGCTTAAGAAAGCGGCAAAGGAGCAGGTGCATTCACAGGAGGATATGATCTCGCGGATTCCGTCGCAGGAGATGGAACTGGGGATAGCGGTGGATGTCAGGAAAGCATTCTTTCTTCTGGAAGAAGAGGAACAGATGATAGTGGGGCTGTCCGTTTTCGGCGGATATAACAGTCAGGAGATTGGGAAAGCGTTGAAAATGAATCCGAATACGGTGCGCTCGAAGAGAAGCCGTGCGCTTCAGAAGATGGAATGTGTATTAAGATGAGTCAAAGGAGGCGGTTGTATGGATAGAAGAGAGCAAGAGACGTTGGATAAGCTCAGGGAGAAGACGGCGGATACGGAGATTCCGGAGACGCTTAAGCCGGAGCAGATCCGCCGGATGCTGGATGAGAAGGAGCCGGGAACGGAAGATGTGAAGAAGAGGAAGAACCGCACATGGAAGGCATGTATGCTGGCGGCGGCTTGTGCGGCAGTTGTGTCGCTGGCGGTGTGGAAGATGCCGGGAGTGCAAAGAGATCTGCCTGATCAGGGGAATGCGGGGGCGTCTGACGGGAAGAATAAAGACAGCGGCAGAAGCGAAGAGATCATCTGCGCGGAAGATTATCCTCAGATCTATGATTGTATCAAAGCATATCAGGAATCTATAGAAAATTCATACTCTGATGAATCTATCATAAAGCATGAAGAATTCTACGTGGCGGCAGAGGCAGAAACTGCTGACACGGGAGGAAGCGAAGGGGCCGCGGCGGCGGAAGACGGCGCTGCAATGGCAGGCTCTAACGGGAATAGTTCCAGGAAGACGGCGGAATCGGCAGCGATGGACGAGGCGGCGGGGAATGCTTCCGGAGATTATTCGGAGACGAATGTACGGCAGGAGGGTGTGGATGAAGCGGATATCGTCAAGACGGACGGGCGGTATCTGTATGTACTGGAAGATAATAATAAAGAGATCGCGGTGGTTGACACCCAGGGGCAGGAACTCAAGAAGGCAGCTTCGATCAAAATGGAGGATAAGGGAGAGGACTGCCGGATCTATGAGTTTTATGTGATGCCGGATACGAAGAAGTTGGTGTTGATATGCAGCGCTGACAACCAGTATATGATGGATAGGTATCCGGGATATCTGGGAGACGGGGCGTCGTCAACCGTGGCGGTGACCTATGATATACAGGATCCGTGTAATCCGGCGGAAGAAGGCAGCGTAAGCCAGAGCGGATTCTATCAGTCGTCGCGGATGTCGGACGGTTACCTGTATCTGTTCAGTGAATGGGGATTGAATCTGAAAGATCACATGGAGCCGATAGATTATATACCCAGGGTCAACGGGGAAAATATGAAAGCCGATAGCATTTGCCTTCCGCCTGGTAAGGAGGCGTACTGGTATGAGATCATTACGGTGGTGGATCCGAAGAAGCCCAAGGAAACAAAAGACAGTATCGCGTTATTCTCTAAAGGAGGACAGCTCTATGTAAGTAACGAGAATATTTACTTTTATGAGACAGAATGGGACTATAGATATGGTAGGGCGGATTGTACCACGACGATCCGGAAGGTTGGATATGAGGACGGAGAGCTGAAAGCAAAGGTTCAGGGAGAATTCGGCGGTTATCTGAAAGATTCGTTCTGTATAGATGAATATAAAGGGAACCTTCGTGTTGTGACTACGGAGGGTGAGACGAATTCGGTGTATGTCCTGGATAAAGAGCTGAAACAGATCGGGGCGATAGAGGATCTCGCCGAAGACGAGAGAGTCTATTCTGCAAGATTCATGGGAGAGGTCGGTTACTTTGTGACGTTTCGGGAGACGGATCCGCTGTTCAGTGTGGATTTGTCCGATCCAGAGAAACCGAAGATCGTCGGCGAGCTCAAGATACCTGGTTTTTCGGATTATCTTCACTTCTATGGGGAGGACCAACTGCTTGGGATCGGCATGAATGTAGATGAAGAGACGCAGATTACGGACGGGGTGAAGCTATCCATGTTCGATATCTCTGACAAGACGGATGTGAAAGAGAAGGATACGTATGTGTTGGAGAATGTGTATGGCGCGGATGTTTCTTATGATTACAAAGCGGCGCTTATTGATCCTGGCAGGAATATCATAGGATTCTCGGGAAATGCCATGGGCGGGCAGAGATATTTCCTCTTTGAATATGATGAGGAGGATGGATTCCTCTGCAATATGGAGGAAGACGTCAACGGGAACGGTATGTGCTGTACCAGGGGAGTCTATATTGATGAGACGTTGTACGTGGTGCAGGGAAATATTATCGAAGCATATAGCCTGAAAGATTATAAGAAGGTGGGAGATCTGATCTTATAAGAGTATGCCGAGATTATTCCATCTGTGAGGTTGGGATATGTCTGTTTAAGAATTGTGCTTCTGATTGTGATAAATAAACATTAGGGGGGCATGACAAAGTGGATTGTCATGCCCCCCTGGTATAACTAATGAATTACTTTACCGGATTTGGTATAATCGACTAATTGCTTTACCGGATCTGGGATATGCGGGCTCTCAGGACAGGTCCAAAGATAACTGCAATGATGATCTTTGCCGTATCCCCTGGCAGATAAGGGATCACGCCGATGGAAAGCGCCGCGGTAAAGGGAAGCTCCATCTGGAATGCAAGCCATGCGGTGCCGAAGATATAGGCGATAGCCGTTGCAAGGATCATCCCGATAATGATCAGATATCGCTTGCCAATGAAGCGTTCGACGAAGATTCCCGCCAGTATGGTCATGAAGATGAATCCGATCAGATAGCCGCCTGTCGGTCCGGCAAGTTTGGCGAATCCGCCTGCGAATCCGGAGAATACCGGAAGACCGACGGCGCCGAGCAGGAGATAGACAAGGAAACTGATCGTCGCGTCCTTCCAACCCAGGATATAGATACTGATCAGCAGTACCAGATTCGTAAGCGAGATGGGAACGGGGCTTATCGGAATAGGAACCGACAGCGGTGCGAAGACGCAGGTTATGGCGGTTGCCAATGCGATCAGGACTAACCTGCGGGTAGATAACCTGCCGGTTGTGCCCGTCGTATCGGAGGTACGGGGGGTGTTGGTTGGTGAGAGATGTTTCATGGTATCGGTGAGTCTCCTTTCAAACATAATAGTGTAATTATAAAAGAAGAGAGAATATTTGTCAACCATATAATATATAAAGGTTTACAATTGCTGTAGGAAAATTGCGCGAATTGTAAAAATAATTTGTTAAAATCTGAAAATATTATATGAAAAATTATGTTATGAATTATTTGAGGAAAAATTCAAAAATAGCATTGACAAATAAAGGCTTGAGTGATATTATATAACCAATCCAAAAGACAAGCAGAAAGGAGGCTTAATCCATTGGACAATGTAAAAGAATCCATCATTCAATATGTTAGTGGTATGGCAGAGAGAAGTTCCCGTAGAATAAGCCTTAATGATAGATGGTAGAGGAACCGGTAATAGAATAAGATCAAGGATCGGAGATGAAGAATACCGGATAAGATAAAAAGATCAAGACCTGCAGACATATTGAGAAAGATACCACATAGGATTTTGTTATATTAGAAGATGTGTGAAGAAACATTACCTAATATGGCTGATCAAATTACTATATCTGTCTACTATAGATAACAGAAGGATAGGATCTAGAGGGGTACATATCGGGAGCTGTAAAGCGGATATGAAGCAAGGTAGAAGGGAACATCAGTGATCGAAGAAGAATCCTCCGATTATAAAAATAAATTAAAACTTCATAAGAATATAAGGCGGCAGATTTGGTGATCGAACCAAAGCCTGACCGCCTTTTTTGTTTGTATGTATTTTTCTTTGCGGATTTCCGGCAGAGATCGTATCATGGAGAGGACCTGAAAACTCGCAGGATGATACGCACCAGTATAAAGAGGACGCATATCTTAACCATATAGGATCAGATGGGCGGATGACCTTGTAAATAGGAGGTTTTTTGACAATTTTGAACGTATAATTTTGACATTGTACATGGCGTATGATAGAATTATATCTGTAAAAATGTAGAATCATACAATTTTAACAAATCTTTTGAGGTGAGTAATTTGGATAAGTATGAATATAGGGTGAAAACAGAACAGATGCAGGAGTATCTGGAGAAGAAGCAGTATAAGAAAGCAATGGAAATTGCGGACACGATCGACTGGCGCAGAGTCAAAAATGTTGGGACTTTGAACACGGTCAGCGAGATATATGAATATAACGCGGAATATCAGAAGAGCCGGGATATCCTGTTCGTAGCCTTTGACCGTTCTCCGGGGAGTAGGAAGATCGCGTATCGTCTGGGGCTTCTTGCATTGAGGATCAACGATATTGAAGAAGCGGCTGATTGTTATGAGGAATTCGTTAAACTGGCGCCGAAGGATCCGAATCAATACATATTGAAATACAGGATCTTAAGGGCGCAGGGCGCTCCTCTTAGTGAGCAGATTGATGCTCTGGAGGAGTTTAAGAAAGCAGAATATATAGAAAAATGGGCGTATGAACTGGCAAGGTTATACCATGAGGCGGGTATGACGGCAGAATGTCTGGAGGAATGCGACGATCTGATCCTGTGGTTCAGCGAGGGAAAGTATGTTTATCAGGCTATGGAGCTTAAGATGCAGTATAAGCCGCTGACCCCGCTCCAACAGCAGAAATACGACGCCCGTCCGGGTGCATATAAGAAGTCCCGGCCTGTCAAACGGGATACGTCTGCGAGGGTGCCGGTGCCTCTGGATGAAGTGATCCGGGAGGAAGAGCCGGTTAGGAAGGAAGCTGTGGTAAAGCCGGTCAAGGAAGAGCCGCGTGAAGAAACACGCGAAGAAGCGCCGGAGAGTATGGAAGACGGGGCGCAGGAGCAGGATGCTTTGGAAAATGAGGATACGAAGCAGCCTGAAAAGGGTTCTTCCATCACCAGGGTGGTGAAAGGAGCAACGCTTCAGGAGGCTATTGCCAGCGGCATGGCGCTTGCCAACGGCTTCCGGACTGTGGAGAAGACGATGGCGAAAGTCAAAGAGGGAATACGCCAGGTCACCGGGCAGATACATATGGATAGTTTGTTCGAGAAGGGTGAGGAAGCGCCGAAGGCGAAAGAGGCTCCGGCGGAAGAGCTGACGATAGAGGAAGAGGATATCCTTGAGGCGGTGGAGCAGGTTCCGGCTCCGGCGGCACAGAAGAGGAAGCCTCTTGTTACGGATCAGAAGACAAGCGCGCTGCGGGCAACCGGACAGATGCGCATAGAGGAGATCCTTCAGGAATGGGAGGCTAAGCAGAGGGTAAATGCCGAAGCCATAGAGAGGCAGCGCGAAGAAGATGACGAGAGACTTCGCAGAGAGCGGGATGAGATAGAGCTTCGTAAGGAATTAGAGAGAAGAGACGCCATCCGCAGGGCGGAAGAAGAGTCGGCGGCGCGTAAAGCAGAGGAAGAAGAAGCGGTAAAGAAGCTGGCTGAGAAAGAGGCTTTGCAAAAAGCAGCGGCGCGCAAGGCAGAAGAAGAGGAAGCGGAGCGTAAGGCGGCGGAAGAGGCAGCCCGCAAGGCGGCAGAAGAAGAGGCGGCGCGTAGGGCAGTGGAAGAAGCAGCCCGCAAAGCGGCAGAGGAAGAGTCGGCGCGCAGAGCGGCAGAGGCGATCCGCAGGGCAGCGGAAGAAGCGGAGCGTAAGGCAGCGGAAGAAGAGGCGATCCGCAGGGCAGCGGAGGAAGAAGCCAGACGCAAGGCGGCAGAAGAAGAGGCGATCCGCAAGGCAGCGGAGGAAGAAGCAGTACGCAGGGCGGCAGCGGAAGAAGCGATCCGCAAGGCGGCAGAAGAAGAAGCGATCCGCAAGGCAGCGGAGGAAGAAGCAGTACGCAGGGCAGCAGAAGAAGAGGCAGCGCGTAAAGCGGCAGCAGAAGCAGCCCGCAGAGAAGAGAAGCGTAAGGCGGCAGAAGAACTGGCGCGCAGGCAGGCAGAAGAGGAAACGATAAGAACGGCAGGCGTCAGAAAGCCGAACGGCAAGAAGGTACGGCAGACAACTCAGGAGAACATTGCGATCGAGATAGAAGATAAGAAGCAAGATGTGGATGTAGTCGGTAAGACAAAGAGAATTCCGGATGATATCGTACGCCTTATGGAAGAGTTGGGAAAGGATGCCCAGGAAGATGCTGGTGTGGGAGTGCAAGAGGAATCTGTGAACGATATCGTTGAACGCAGATACCAGGCGCAGGGAACAGAGGAAGCAGGTTTCGAAGAGGAAGACTATAAAGCGGACGAAGGCTTCGGAGAGGAAGATTTTGAGGAAGAGGACTTTGCAGAAGAAAGTCTCGCAGAAGAAGATTTCGGAGAAGAAGAGCTTGTAGAAGAAGACTTCGGAGAGGAAGGCTTTGAGGAAGAAAGTTTCGAAGAAGACTTTGATGAAGAAAAAACTCTCGGAAAAGAAGGCTTCGAAAAGGAAAAGGCTCTTAGAAAAGAAGGATTCAAAAAGGAAAAAGCTCTTGGAGAAGAAGGTTTTGAAGAGGACAGAGACCTTGGAGAAGAAGGCTTTGAGGAAGAAGGCTTCGGAGAAGAGGACTTTGAAGAGAAAGAAGACTTTGAAGAAGAAGGCTTTGAGGAAGAAGATTTCGGAGAAGGAGAGTTTGAAGAAGAGAGTTTCGAAGAGGAAGAAGACTTCGGAGAAGGAGAGTTTGAAGAAGAGAGTTTCGAAGAGGAAGAAGACTTCGGAGAAGGCGATTTTGAAGAAGAGGACTTTGAAGAAGAAGGAGACTTCGGAGAAGAGGACTTTGAAGAAGAAGGAGACTTCGGAGAAGAGGACTTTGAAGAGGAAGAGGACTTTGGAGAAGGCGGCTTTGAAGAGGAAGAGGACTTCGGAGAAGAGGACTTTGAAGAAGAAGAGGACTTCGGAGAAGAGGACTTTGAAGAGGAAGATTTTGAAGAAGACGACTTTGATGATGTAGAGGATTACATAGAAGAAGACGAGGAATTTGGAGATGATATAGAAGAAGACGATTTTGAAGAAGATGATTATGAAGAGGATGAGCTTGAGGAAGAAGAGTTTGAGGAAGAAGAGCTTGAAGAAGAGGTAGAAGAAGAAGGCTTTGAAGAAGAGGATTTTGAGGAGGAAGAAGACCTTGAGATCGAGGAGCCGTCGGAGGAAGAGATCCAGGCGAGGATTAAAAAATCAAAAGGAAAGGGAGTTCCTTTTGATACAGGGTTCGTTGTTACCGGAAGGTATGACCTTAACGCTACCAGTGAGATCGGCTTGAAGGCAGGGCTTACGGAAGAGCAGAAGAAACTGTTCTCTTACTTTGTTCCGGTAAGGGGGATGAGTGAACAGATCGTGGAAGTGCTTGATAATGACAGAAGAGCGAGAAAGGAAGGGACTTCCAAAACAGGTAATCTTCTTGTAATAGGACGCAAAGGATCCGGTAAGACCGTGCTGGCGGTAGATATCGTGAAGGCGATCCAGAAGCAGAGAAACCTGAAACAGGGCAAAGTCGCTATCGTTACAGGCGAGTCTCTGAATAAGAAGGAATTGACGAATATCATCCAGAAGCTCCGCGGCGGAGCGATCATCATTGAGAAAGCGGGGAAACTGAACTCAAGGACAGTTAAGGAGCTGAATCACCTGATGGAGAAGAAGACAGGCGAGCTGCTGTTCGTCCTGGAGGATCAGAGAAAACCTTTGGAGCGTGTCCTCACGGCGAATCCGGAGTTCAAGAAGAAGTTCACTTCCAAACTGGAGCTGCCGATCTTCATCAATGATGAGCTGGTAACATTTGGGCAGACTTATGCAAAGGAAAATGGCTACAAGCTGGATGAGATGGGAATCCTTGCCCTATATAGCAGGATTGACGTCATGCAGCGTGAGGATCATGCCGTATCCGTAGCAGAAGTTAAGGATATCATGGATGAAGCAATCGAGCATTCGCAGAAAGCGAATGTAAAGCACCTGGCGCGAAGGGTATTCGGCAGAAGTACAGACGAGTCTGACAGAATTATTCTGAAAGAAGAAGATTTTAAGATTTAATTATAAAAAAGAAAGGGTTTTGACAGATAAGATTGTCCAAAACTCTTTCTTTTTGCGTCAGTCTAAAGTATAATAAGAGATATCCTAACAGAATGTGAGGTATGAGGAAATGGCAGAAAAAAGGAAAAAACCATATGAGATCGGCGAGCTGGACCATTATCTTCTGGGACAGGGGAATCATTATGAGATCTATAAAAAGATGGGTGCTCATAAGGTGAAGAAAGGAAAGAAAGAAGGCGTATATTTTGCGGTATGGGCACCTCATGCACGTTCGGTATCCGTGGTGGGAGATTTTAATGATTGGGATATGGAAGCGAATCCGATGGAGAGAGGGGAGCCGCTTGGTATATACACTTGTTTTATTCCGGATATTGAAGAGTATGCCCTGTACAAATATTGTGTAGAAACTTATACGGGCGAGTATGTGTTCAAAGCGGACCCGTACGGAACATACGCGGAGCTGCGGCCGGGCACGGCGTCCAGGGTAGCGGATCTTGCGAAGATCAAGTGGACGGATGAAACCTGGATGGAGAACCGGAAGAAATGGAAGCATACGGAGCAGCCTATGTCTGTCTACGAGGCGCATATTGGTTCGTGGAAACGTCATCTCGGAAGGGAAGATGAGGGCTTCTATAATTACCGGGAGTTCGGGAAAGAGATCGCGAAATACCTGAAGGATATGGGCTACACCCATGTGGAGCTGATCGGGATCGCGGAGCATCCTTTCGACGGTTCCTGGGGGTATCAGGTGATCGGATATTTTGCGCCGACTTCAAGATATGGGACTCCGGAGGATTTTGCATGGATGATCAATTATCTTCACCGGAACAAGATCGGAGTGATCCTGGACTGGGTACCGGCACATTTCCCAAGAGATATACATGGGTTGGCTGATTTCGACGGGACGCCGACTTATGAGTATGCAGATCCGAAGAAAGGTGAGCATCCGGACTGGGGCACGAAGATCTTTGACTATGGTAAGAATGAAGTGCGTAATTTCCTGATCTCGAACGCGCTGTACTGGATCGAACAGTTCCATGTGGACGGACTTCGGGTGGATGCGGTGGCGTCCATGCTGTATCTGGATTACGGTAAGCAGGATGGTCAGTGGATCGCGAATAAATACGGCGGCAATAAGAATCTGGAAGCGATCGAATTCTTCAAACACCTGAATTCTGTTGTGCTTGGTAGAAATCCCGGGGCGCTTATGATCGCGGAGGAATCGACGGCATGGCCGATGGTAACCGGGAATGTGGAAGACGACGGACTGGGATTCAGCCTGAAGTGGAATATGGGATGGATGCATGATTTCACGGAGTATATGAAGCTAGATCCGTATTTTAGAAAAGACCATCATAATCAGATGACGTTTGCCATGAGCTATGCGTACAGTGAGAAATATATCCTGGTGTTGTCTCATGACGAGGTGGTTCATCTGAAGTGCTCCATGCTCAATAAGATGCCGGGGCTTGGATTTGACAAATTTGCGAATCTGAAGGTCGGATACGCGTTTATGATGGGGCATGCAGGCAAGAAGCTTCTGTTCATGGGACAGGAGTTCGCACAGCTTCGGGAATGGAGTGAAGAAAGAGAACTTGACTGGTTCCTTCTGGCAGAGAAGGAACACCAGCAGATCCAGAATTGGGTGAAAGACCTTCTGCATCTATATAAACGGAACAGAGCGTTGTACGAATTAGACGACAGCTGGGAAGGATTTGAGTGGATCAATGCAGATGATGCCAGCAGAAGTATCTTCAGTTTCGTGAGACATTCGAAAGGGAAGAAGAAGAATCTGTTATTTGTATGTAACTTTACGCCGATGGCTAGAGAGGATTACCGGGTCGGGGTGCCGAGAAAGAAGCAGTACAAACTGATCATGAACAGTGATGATGTGAAGTACGGTGGGAAAGGTGAGGAACGTCCGGCGGTATATAAGGCAGTGAAGCAGGAATGTGACGGAAGGCCATTCTCATTTGCTTATAAGCTGCCGCCATATGGAGTGGCGATCTTTGAGTTTTAAGCGCGGCTGAAGAAAAGCGGCTGTTGCGAAATTACGGTTATACATCGAATATGGTGTATAACCTGCATTTCGCAACAGCCGCTTATTGTATTAGTTTGCCGTATTGGAATCGGTAGTTCCATCCGTTGCAGAACCAGATGGATCCGTGCCGTCTGGCTGGCTGCCTTCTGTTAGAGAAGCATCTGCCGGACTGGCGTCATCGGGCGCTGCTCCGCCGTCTGTTGGATCGGCAGTGTCGTCCAGGAGAGAGTTGTCGGATTCTTCATCGGACAGAATATCGTCCGTATTGTCCGTGCCGTCCGGATCGTCCGTGCCGTCTGGGTTCTCTGTATCTTCGGTCTCATTTGCATCTTTGTTCTCTTCGAGATCTGTATCTTCTTCGTCCGCAGTCTCGTCTTCCGCATCTTCATCATTGCCGCCGAAGAGTCCCTTGAAGAAGCCTGTGACTTTGTCCCAGAAGCCTTCTTTTTCTTCGGTGTCGCTGTCTAATGCCTCCAACGTGTTGTTGATAACGGCGTCCGGTCCAAGGATATCGTCATTGGTGTCGTTGATGATACCGCCGTCGCTTGTCTCGCCGCCTCCGGTGAAGATGTTCTTGACGGAATTCCAAAGGTTAGAGAAGAAACCGCTTTCACTGGCTTTGCCCTCCAGATTCTCCAGAGTTTGCTGAAGTGATTTCACATCATAATCATACTGTGCAATGTTCTGCATCAGAGAATTGATCTTTGCCATCTGTTCTTCTGTGAGCGTGATATTATAAGTCTTTGCGGCATTGTCAATGGCGTCGTTGATAGCGCCTTCGTCGGTCAGGCCTTCTTTGATGACCTCCTGTTTTACTTCGTTCATCAGATCGGTTGCCTCTTTATTGCCGATCGTGTCTGCAAGCTCTCCGGTTGTCACGAGCTCTTCCGTAGCTGCGGCCTTCTGTTCTTCGCTCAGTGTGGTGCCGCTTGCTTTCTCGTATGCCATCATGATCCCGGTCAGCGCGCCGGTGCCGGATACTTCAATAGGAGAAGCCGCGACGACGTTACAGTTCTCAACCCCTGAAGTCAGCAGCGTGCTTGCGATCATGGAGCTTGTCACAAATGTCAGATTCCCGACTTTGACCTGGATACCGCCGCTGGTGGTCGGCTCCACGTAAGAACAGCTGTAAGTGCGTGTTCCGATCTGTGCTTCGGACGCAATCCCTTCCATGTATTTTCTTTCGTCGGTATTCGTAACTTCGATGGTGTCTACTTTGTCAGCCGTTGTTCCGAAATATTTATACATAGATGCCTTTTGTTCTTCTGACAGATTGGCGCCGAGTGTGACGACTTTAGAACTGTCTGCTTTTGCTACCATAGGAAGGCTTGTGCATGTCAAAGCGGCAGCCATCATAACTGGTATGATCTTCTTTACATTCTTCATAATGTGCGGTGTAATCACCTATACCCCCTTTTTTCTTAAGTCCTACATAATATAACACATTCTACAGTATTTGCAAATAAAATATGCCTTAACTATTTCTAAAGATTTTTTGTAGACGCTGTTCGAATATGCCTTCATCAATGATCCCGTGCATGGAGCCGAGACAATGTCCGCGTTGGAAAAAGACGAAGGTTGGGACGGTATCGGCTTCGTAATGGGCGGCGAGCAGAGGGGATTCGTCGATCTCTGCTTCGCAGAATTTGATGCGTCCCCGGTATTTTTTTTCGATTTCCTCTATCATCGGCTTCATCATGGCACATTTGCCGCACCATACGGCGTAGAACATGACAACGACCGGAAGGGAGCCGCGCCCTGTCTCGGCGGAAAAGTTTTTGGATGTCAGATGTTGCATAACACTTACCTCTCTTGGTCTTAAGATCAGCAGCCGGGATTTAGTGTGCGGCATACTTCATCCATAGATTTCCTCAGACAAGAGAGTTTCTTGTGGAGTCCTTTCCTGTGATAAGTGAATTCACAGATCTTCTGCCGTAAGCTTTTCCTTCTTTTTCTGCATCCCATATGCGTACCTCAGGACATTATTTCTTCTATACTATATATGCAGGAGAGGGCGGTTTTGTGAGTAGTAGCAATTAATTTGCAGATCGGATTTCCCAGAGAAGAGAATTTTTCTTCATATTCGGTCATGATATTCCCCTGGTTCATTACCGTGTCCCGATGCAAGTCGAAGGTATGGCGATCCATCACGAAGAAGGGGCTTTCAAGAACTTCTGTCACAGAGAAATCAAAGAGCGCGCGGTTATCCGTCTTGAATTCGATGGCGCCGCCGTCCGATAGGATCTTATGGTACCGAGCCAGGAATTCTTTGGAGGTAAGACGCCTTGAGGCATGTCTGGATTTGGGCCAGGGGTCGGAAAAGTTCAGGTAGATCCGGTCGATCTCGCCTGGTGCAAATACATCTGGGACATTGCGTGCATCCATACAGATGAAGCGGATATTGGAAATTCCCGGCTTGTCTGTCGGCGCATGATCGTCTGGCAATTTTCCTTGGGCGGGTATCTTGGCGCTGCCGCCTTCGCTCTGGAACCTTTCCACCGCCCGGAGCAGCACGCTTGAGTACCGTTCGATCCCAATATAATTAATGTCCGGGTTCTTTGCGGCGAGGGTCAGCAGGAACTGTCCTTTCCCCATTCCGATCTCTATATGGATCGGGCGGGGATTGCCAAATATTTCCCGCCACCTGCCGCGGTATTCTGTTTCATCTTTAACAACTTCTTTACACGCGTCCAGTACGCTGCCGGCGCGTGGAATATTTCTTAGGCGCATATGCGATCCCTCCCTGTTTTCAAGTGTTTTTGTATGTTTCATAGTTTATAATGGGAGGGCGGAAAAGTCAATTCGATATAAGTGTGTGAAATCTATAACAAAGAGCTGTTTTTTTGGTAAATTTGACTATGGAAATTTGAAAAAATCGGAGTATATTATAATTGTGTGCAAAAATGACGGGAAAGGGCACGGTTTCTATGTGATATCATGCGGTATTATACATGAAAACCTGACTGACCTGCCGGTGAACTGGAAAAAGTGGAGGAATGGAGGTGGCCAGGTGGACACAGTTGTCAAGAAGATAGCGGATATCGAGGAAACGGCAGAAGCGATTGTGGAGCATGCACAGGCCCAGAAGAGTGAGATCGAGAAGAGGATCCAGAACCAGAGAGACCGTTTTGACGCGGCGATCGAGGATGAGACCCGGAAGCAGTTGGAGAGGATCAGGCGGGATGCACAGGAGAAGATGGAACGGATCCTGAATGAGGAGCGGGAGAAGAACCGTTCGGCGATTGATAATCTGAAGAAGGAATTCGAGGAGAATCATACTGCATACGCCAGGGAGATCCTGTCGCATATAGCAGAGGTGTAGGGCATGGGAAATGTAATGACATACAGCGGGCTCACCACGAAGGTGCGGGCGATGCAGGCGAAGCTTCTTACGAAGAGGGACTTCGAGAATATCGCGAACTTAAGGAGCGTCCCGGAGGCGATCGAATATCTGAAAGGCAAACCGGCTTATGCAAGATATGTGGAGCAGATGGATATATCGCTGTATCATAGAGGGAACATGGAGAAGATACTGTATCAATCCCTGTTCGACGACTATACGCGGATCTTCCGTTTTGCGGGAATGGAGCAGAAGAAGTTCCTGAAGCTTTACTGGAAGAGATATGAGATCGACCTGATCAATTATTGCCTGCGTATCGTATTCAACCACTATGATATGCCGTTTGATATAGAGTATAAGAAGGTGTTTTTTGATAAATATTCTCAGATATCCATAGATAAGCTTGCCACATCGAGGAACATCGCAGAATTGATCGACAACCTGAAGGATACGGAATATTATGAACCGTTAAAACCTCTTATTGATTCGGAGAGTACGACGCTTTTTGATTATGATCTTGCGCTGGACCTGTATTATTTCTCCGAGATGTGGAGGAAGAACCGGAGGCTTCTTAAAGGAAAGGAGCGCGAGATGTATATCCGGGACTTCGGTACGAAGATCGATCTTCTGAATATACAGTGGATCTACCGTGCGAAGAAGTATTATAACATGCTTGCGCCGGACATCTATTCTCTGACGATCCCGATTCAATACAGATTAGGGATCGAGGAGTTCAAGAACCTGGTGGAGGCGCCGACGGTGGAGGAATTCGAGAAGCGGTTGGAGGATACGTATTATGCAAGGAAGTACGCGGACATCAGCGGGAAGACGCTGGAAGCCACGTATAAGGAATGTCTGGAACGCCAGTGTATCAGCGACCGGAGACGAAATCCTTACTCTATCGCGACGGTGAACACATATCTGTTCTTGAAGGAAGAAGAGATCTACAAATTAACTACGGCCCTTGAATGTATCCGTTACGGCTTAACTTCAAGAGAGACGTTAGGATACTTAGGAGGTGTGATTCAATGATTGTAAAGATGAAATTCTTAAGCATCAGCGGTCCGAGAACCGATATCGACCGTGTATGCGAGAAATATCTGTCGAAATACGAGATGCAGCTTGAGAATGCGGTTACAGAACTGAAGACGACAGATAACCTTCTGCCATTTATCGAGGTGAATCCGTATAAGGATGCGCTGGCGAAGGCGGAGCAGTTTGCGGAGCTTCTGCCGGAGGGTGCGGATAAGATGGACCAGACGCTGTCAAAGGATGAGATGCTTGCTTTTATCAGGGAGCTGAACCATGACTATCTGGACCTGCAGGAGAAGAAGGAGCTGCTTAGTAAGAAGGAGACTGATACCAGGGAGAAGCTGAATGTCTTAGAGCCGTTCGCGCCGCTGAACCTGGACCTGCATAAGACGATGCGGTACAAGTATATGAAGATCCGTTTCGGGAGGATCAGCCTTGATTATTATAAGAAGCTTGAGAAGTATCTGTTCGGAGATCTGCAGGCAGTGTTCCTTGAGGGCACGAGAAACGAGAATTACGTCTACGGCTGTTATTTCGTAGCGAACGCGGATATGAGCAAGGTGGACTCGGCGTTTAATTCTCTGCATTTTGAAAAGATCACGATCCCGGCGGAGTATATCGGGACGCCGAAGGATGCCTGTGCCAGTATGCAGAGGGATATCGAGGATACCAAAAAGCAGATGGAGGAGATCGACAAAGAGATCGAGGAACTCGTGAACAGCCGCTCGGCGAAGCTTCTGGGAACCAGGAAGCGGCTTGAAGAGCTGTCGAATAATTTTGACGTCCGTAAGATGGCGGCGAGGACGGACGAGGGAGAATCGAAGGAAGATTACTATATCCTCTGCGGTTGGATGGGAGAAGCCGACGTGGCGGCGCTCCTGGAGGAATCGAAAGACGACGACAGGGTGTTTATCGTCGTGGAAGAGGATCGTGAGAAGTTCTTCGGTGAGCCTCCGACTAAGCTTAAGAATCCAAGATTCTTCAAGCCCTTTGAGTTGTTTATCCAGATGTATGGGCTTCCGGCGCATGACGAGATGGATCCGACCATGTTCGTGGCGCTTACGTATACATTTATCTTCGGCGCGATGTTCGGAGATGTGGGACAAGGCTTCTGCCTGTTTGCGATCGGCGGACTCATTTATCTTAAGAAGAAGATGAACCTGGCGGGTATCGTCTCGATCGCGGGTATCTTCTCTATGATCTTCGGGGTGTTGTTCGGCAGTATCTTCGGATTCGAAGATATCATTCCTGCGATCTGGCTGCGTCCGGTGGAGGCGATGACAAACCTGCCGTTTATCGGACAGTTGAATACGGTATTCATTATAGCGATCGGATTTGGAATGGCGCTTAATATTCTGGTGATGATCTTCCAGATTGTCAACGCGGCAAAGGCGCACGATACGGAGAACCTGTGGTTTTCAACGAACGGTGTGGCGGGGCTTGTGTTCTATGGATTTCTTGTACTGACCATCGTACTGTACATGACCGGCCATAAGGTTCCGGGGAATATCCTGATGGCGGTATTCTTAGGGATCCCGATCCTTCTGTTCGTGTTCAAGGAACCGCTTACGAACCTGGTGGAGCACAATCATAAGAAGATGGAAGAGAGCAAGGCAATGTTCCTGGTACAGGGCTTCTTCGAGTTGTTCGAGACGCTTTTGAGTTACTTTTCCAATACGCTGTCTTATGTGCGTATCGGCGCATTTGCGGTCAGCCATGCGGCGATCATGGAAGTAGTGCTTATGCTGTCGGGCGCAGAGAACGGAACGCCGAACCTGTTCGGGATCATTCTTGGAAATGTGGTCGTATGCGCGTTGGAGGGATTGATCGTCGGGATCCAGGTGCTGCGTCTTGAGTATTACGAGATGTTCAGCCGGTTCTACAAGGGAAGCGGCAGGGAGTTCAAGCCTTTTAATAAGCAGAAGAAGTTATAATATAATGCAATAGGATGCGAATATATAAGATAAGGATAAAAGTAAGAGGAGGATATCAATCATGTCATTAACAGTGAAATTATTACTCATCACAGCGCTGGTACTCAGTATCATCATCCCGTTCGGATATTATCTGATCGGAGAGAAGACAAAGAAACGTTATAAGAGAGCGATCGGTGTAAATGCATTCTTCTACTTCGGAGCATTTGCTGTTGCGGCGATCATGATGTTCGGCGGAGCGCCTGCGGAGGCTGCCGAAGGCGCCGCAGAGGCTGCTTCGAATGCTGTCGGATTCGGCTATCTCGCCGCTGCGCTGTCAACCGGTCTTTCCTGTGTCGGCGGTGGTATTGCCGTAGCGAGCGCTGCGAGCGCCGCGCTTGGCGCGATCAGCGAGGACTCAAGCGCTCTTGGTAAGTCCCTGATCTTCGTAGGTCTGGCGGAAGGTGTGTGTCTGTACGGACTGATCATCTCCTTCATGATCTTGGGTAAATTGTAAGATGAAGATGTATCTGATCAGTGATAATGTCGATACACTGACAGGAATGCGGCTTGCGGGAGTAGACGGCATCGTGGTTCACGAAAGAGATGAGCTTAGATCGGCGATCGAAAATGCAATGAATGATAAGGCGGTGGGGGTGATCCTGCTGACGGAGAAGTTCGGCAGGGAGTTCCCGGACCTGATCGACGAGATCAAGCTTGGGCGTACCATGCCGCTGCTTATCGAGATTCCTGACAGACACGGGACCGGACGTAAGAAGGACTTTATCACATCTTATGTAAATGAGGCGATTGGCCTGAAACTATAAAGCGGCTGTTGAGCCGATGTGAGGCCTATTCAAAAGGGATGCAGGCACATGGCTGAACAGGAATAAAATGAGGTGACACACTTGACAATAGAAGAAAAGATATCACATCTGCAGGCCGCAGCGATGGAGGAAGCCAGGGCAGAAGGCAATGCGATCATGAAACAGCATGAGGACGCGCTGCTTGGCGTATTCGAACAGCACAGGGCAGAGATCCTCCGCCAGTCGGAGACGCGGGTGAAGGCAGAGCGTGTCGGCGCGCAGCAACAGCTTAATATGGCGATGTCCAAGGCGCAGCTGGAGTTGAAGCGGGAGTTAAGCAAGACGCAGAAGGAATTGAAGAAGAAGCTGTTCGAGGAAGTCAATGAAGTGGTACAGGAATATATGAAGACGGACGAGTATCCGCGCCTGCTGATCGCCTATATAGAGAAGGCGGCAAGGTTCGCGGACGGCGCGTCCATGACGATCTATATTAATCCGACGGACGAGGATAAGAAGAAATATCTGGAAGAGCATACGGGCATGACGCTGACGGTGAGCAAAGAGGACTTCGTTGGCGGCGTGCGCGCGGTGATCCATGAGAAGAATGTACTGATCGACCATGCCTTCAAGGGCGCGATCGAGAGTGAATACAGAAAGTTTGTGTTCAAGGGAGGTGTGCAGGTTGGATAATGTAACGACTGGCAAAATCTACGGAATCAACGGGCCTGTGATCTACATCAAGGGAAAGACGGAATTCAAGATGTCAGAGATGGTGTATGTAGGGGAAGAGAAGCTGGTGGGCGAAGTCATTTCCCTGGATAAGGATCTGACCACGATACAGGTATATGAGGAGACGTCAGGGCTTCGCCCCGGCGAGACCGTAGAATCTACAGGAGGGGCAGTGTCCGTGACCCTTGCGCCGGGAATCCTGAATAATATATTCGACGGGATCGAGCGTCCGTTGGAACGGATCGCCGATAATGGCGGAGCATTTATCACCAGAGGCGTCAGCGTGGATTCTCTGGATCAGGAGAAGCTGTGGGAGACACATATCACGGTGGCTGCGGGTGATCCGGTTCACGGCGGGACGGTGATCGCAGAGGTGCAGGAGACGCAGGCGATCCTTCACAAATGTATGGCGCCGCCGGACGTGGAAGGTACGGTTGTATCTGTGGTTCCGGACGGGGAGTATACGATCTCGGACGTACTGGTGACCCTGGAACTACCGGACGGCAGCAGGAAGGAGCTTACGATGACCCAGCGGTGGCCGATCCGTGTGCCAAGGCCGGTATCGCAGCGTTTCCCGGCAAGTGTGCCGCTTGTGACGGGACAGCGTATCCTTGACACGATGTTTCCTATTGCAAAGGGCGGGACAGCGGCGATCCCGGGCGGTTTCGGAACCGGAAAGACTATGACGCAGCATCAGATCGCCAAGTGGGCGGATGCGGATATTATCATATATATTGGCTGCGGTGAGCGCGGAAATGAGATGACACAGGTTCTGGAGGAATTCTCGGAACTGGTAGACCCGAAGTCCGGCAATCCGCTGATGGATAGGACGACGCTGATCGCGAATACCTCGAATATGCCGGTTGCAGCCCGTGAGGCTTCGATCTATACGGGGCTTACGCTGGCGGAGTATTACCGGGATATGGGGTATGATGTGGCGATCATGGCGGATTCCACATCCCGATGGGCGGAGGCGCTCCGTGAGCTGTCCGGCAGACTGGAGGAGATGCCGGCGGAGGAAGGCTTCCCGGCTTATCTTGCGTCCAGGCTGTCAGCCTTCTATGAGAGGGCGGGCATGATGCAGACGCTGAACGGCGAGAGCGGGTCTGTGTCGATCATCGGCGCGGTATCCCCTCAGGGAGGAGATTTCTCCGAGCCGGTGACGCAGAATACGAAGCGTTTCGTGCGCTGCTTCTGGGGACTGGATAAGTCGCTGGCGTATTCCAGGCATTTCCCCGCAATCCACTGGCTGTCCAGTTACAGCGAGTATCTGAATGACTTAAGCGGGTGGTATGCGGATCATGTATCGCCGAAGTTCGTGGATTACAGGAACCGGATGATGGCGATCCTGAACCAGGAGAGCAGCCTGATGGAGATCGTGAAGCTGATCGGCGGGGACGTCCTGCCGGATGATCAGAAACTGGTCTTAGAGATCGCGAAGGTGATCCGTCTGGGCTTCTTGCAGCAGAATGCATTTCACAAGGATGATACCTGCGTCTCTATGGAGAAGCAGTTCAAGATGATGGATGTGATCCTGCATCTCTACCGGACGGCGAGGCATCTGGTGGCGATGGGGCAGCCGATGTCTGTGCTGAAGGCGGAAGGCATTTTTGAAAAAGTCATCGCGATCAAGTATGACGTGGCAAACGACAATCTGCAGATGCTTGATCTGTATAAGAAAGATATTGATGAATTCTATAACAGCGTGATCGCAAAGAACGCGTAAGGAGGGAACCGTACATGGCAATAGAATATCTGGGACTCAGTAATATCAACGGACCTCTGGTAGTGTTAGAAGGGCTTCAGGGTGCGTTCTTTGATGAGATCGTAGAGTTTGTGGTAGACGGTAATACGAAGAAGATGGGACGTATTATCGAGTTATATGAAGATAAGGCGATCATACAGGTGTTCGAGGGGACGGAGAATATGTCTCTTCGCAATACCCATACGAAGCTGACCGGCCATCCCATGGAGGTGGCGGTATCCCCGGAAGTGCTGGGGCGTACCTTCAATGGCGTGGGTGTGCCCATCGACGGTCTTGGAAGGATCATCGGAGCAGAGAAGCGGGATGTGAACGGGCTTCCGCTGAATCCGGTGCGAAGAGAATATCCAAGGAACTATATCCGCACGGGAATCTCGGCGATCGACGGCTTGACGACGCTGATCCGCGGACAGAAGCTTCCGATCTTCTCCGGAAACGGCCTTCCCCACGACCAGCTTGCGGCGCAGATCGTAAAGCAGGCGTCATTGGGCGACGGGGCGAATGAGAATTTCGCGGTTGTGTTCGGGGCGATGGGCGTCAAGCATGACGTGGCAGAGTTCTTCCGCAAGACCTTCGAGGAGAGCGGTGTGTCCGACCATGTGTGCATGTTCCTGAACCTGGCGAACGATCCGGTGGTGGAGCGTCTGATCACGCCGAAGGTTGCGCTTACGGTGGCGGAATATCTGGCATTTGAGTGCAATATGCATATCTTGGTCATCCTGACGGATATGACTTCATTTGCGGAGGCTATGCGTGAGGTATCCTCCTCCAAAGGAGAGATCCCGTCCAGAAAGGGATATCCGGGATACCTCTACAGTGAACTTGCGACGCTTTATGAGCGTGCGGGGATCGTCGTGGGCTCCAATGGATCGGTGACGCAGCTTCCGATCCTGACTATGCCGAATGATGATATCACACATCCGATCCCTGACCTGACAGGATATATTACAGAGGGACAGGTGGTGCTCGACCGGAATCTGCACGGGCAGGCGGTCTATCCGCCCATCAGTATCCTGCCGTCCCTGTCGCGTCTGATGAAGGACGGTATCGGAGAAGGATACACGAGAGAAGACCATCAGGGGCTTGCCAATCAGCTGTTCTCGGCTTATGCGAAGGTGGGAGAGGCAAGGAACCTGGCGTCTGTTATCGGTGAAGACGAGTTGTCGCCGCTTGACAAGAAGTATCTGAAGTTTGGTGAAGAATTTGAGAAGCATTATATCGGACAGGGACCGACAGAGAATCGTTCTATCCAGGATACGCTGGATCTGGGGTGGCATCTTCTGGGCTATCTGCCGAAGGAAGAGCTTGACAGGATTGATACGAAGCTGATCGATAAATATTATCCAAAAGAAGAAGGCCAGCTTCAGATTTAACGATTTAACGGTGTAATGGTGTATCGGTGTATCGGCCGGGATACGGCGGGGAATGATTTGGGTAGATAAGGAGGTCTGCATATGGATCCGAGAGAATTTCCTACCAAGGGAAATCTGATGCTTGCCAAGAATTCTCTTGCGCTTGCCCATCAGGGGTATGACCTGATGGATAAGAAGCGGAATATCCTTCTCAAGGAATTGATGGAGCTGATCGACGAGGCGAAGAATATACAGAAAGAGATCGATACGACGTTTACAAGGGCGTATGTGTGCCTTCAGCGTGCGAATATCGAGCAGGGGATCAGTAAGGTGCAGGAGCTTGCGTTTACGGTTCCTATCGAGGAATCCATCCGTATCCAGACCAGGAGTATCATGGGCACGGAGATTCCGCATATCAAGTATGACGACAAGCAGAATGATCTGACTTATGCGTTTGGTACGACGAAGGAGTCTATAGATATCGCCAGGGAGGCGTTCCGGCAGGTTAAGAACTTGACGATCAAGCTGGCGGAGGTTGAGAATGCGGCGTACCGGCTTGCGGCGAATATCAAGAAGACGCAGAAGCGGGCGAATGCGCTTAAGAATATCACGATTCCGATGTACAGTAATCTGGTGTATACGATCAATAATGCATTGGAGGAGAAGGAACGAGAAGAATTCACGAGGCTTAAGGTTATTAAGCGGATGCAGGGGAAATAAGCGGTATACGTGAGTGGCAAGGTTATGTGAGATATGGTTGTGAGAATAAGGTTGTAGGGAACAGGCTGTGCTCTGGTGAGGAACTGGGGGACAGCCTGTTTTTGATTGCGCAGGAAACGTGTGGGTACATATTTTTGAAGTTGACAGCCGAAGACGGGTTACGGTAAGATTGTGTTATAGAAGCCTGCCGTCTGTAGAAGCGGTTTGCTAAAGTTTCGGGAATTTATCCGGGAAGGAAGGTGAGCGTATGAAAAAAGTATTTAATGTGACTGCGGATTGTAAACCGGAGCAACATTATATGGTCAATCTTGACGAGAGGTTGTCTAAGGTAAAAGAACTGGTCGATATGGGAAAATACTTTACGATCAACAGAGCCAGACAATATGGAAAGACCACCTTGCTGCGTGCTTTGAGAAGATATCTGCAAGGTGATTATTATGTGGTATTAATGGATTTCCAGACCTTTGGAGATGCAAAGTTTAAAGATGAACATACTTTTTCGGTCTCTTTTGCCTCTTCTTTCCTGCGGCTGCTTGGAAGAAACCATCTGGCGATGTCTGAGAAGATGAAAGAAGCAATTGCGGCATTGAGAAAATGTGTCGATGACAGGCCGGAGGGGTTCGAGCAGAAAGAGCTGTTTGAAAATCTTGGTGATATCTGTGATGCATCGGATAAACAGATTGTGCTGATGATAGATGAGGCGGACAGTGCGTCTAACAATCAGGTTTTCCTGGATTTTCTGTCGCAGCTCCGTGCCGGCTATATCGACAGGGATATCCAGCCAACGTTTTGGTCAGTCATTCTGGCGGGTGTGTACGATGTGAAGAATCTGAAAAGGAAGCTTCGTCCGGAAGACGGTCACAGAGCGAACAGCCCCTGGAACATTGCGGCAGATTTTAATGTGAAAATGAGCTTCTCTAAGGAGGATATTAAGGGAATGCTGGAGGAATATGCGGCGGACCGTCATATAGATCTGAATCTGAATGAGATTGCCGGATTGATCTGTGATTATACTTCTGGTTATCCGTTCCTGGTGTCGAAGCTGTGCAAAATGATGGATGAAGAGATTCCGGGATCAATAAAATCATATTCCGGAAACGAAGCCTGGACAAAGGAGGGTGTCCGTGAAGCGGTCCGGATTATCTTATCCGAGAAAAATACCCTGTTTGAATCTATGATTGGTAAATTGAATGATTATCCGGAATTAAATGAGATGCTCAAAGAATTGCTGTTTACCGGGAAGAGTATTGCATATAATGCAGACGATCCGGCGGTTGATATGGCAGAAATGTTCGGGTTTATCAGAAATCATCAGGGAGTGATCGCGGTGGCAAACCGGATCTTTGAGACAAGGCTTTATAATCTTTATCTGTCGACGGCAAAGATGCAGGGGCTTGATATCTATAAGGCGTCTCTTCAGGATAAGAATCAGTTTATTGTCGATGGACATCTGAATATGCGCCGGATTCTGGAACGGTTTGTGGTTCATTTTAATGACCTTTATCATGACAGCGCAGAACCATTTGTTGAAGAAGAGGGAAGAAAATATTTTCTTCTTTATCTCAGGCCGATTATCAATGGAACGGGAAATTATTATATTGAGTCGCGGACCAGGAACTTAAGACGTACCGATGTAATCGTGGATTACAACGGGGAGCAGTATGTGGTCGAGATGAAAATATGGAGGGGGAATGAGTATCATACCCGCGGGGAAGAGCAGTTGGTTGGGTATCTGGATGATTATCATATAAAGAAAGGGTATATGATTAGTTTTAATTTTAATAAAAGGAAACAGAGCGGCGTCCGGGAGATTATTGTTGGGGATAAAGTACTTGTGGAGGTTGTTGTATAACTCTGGTATACGGTTACAGTCATGCGTTTTCGTTTTATCTAAAGATGTGCCTGTATGAAAAAAGAGAAGAATAAGGAGATGCTTCATGGATCGAGGAGAACAAATAGGGTAGATGATACCAGACGGAGCACAGGAGATGAGGCACTCGGACAATGTCGATGTTATAGTGGCTAATTTCTGGCAGATGTGGTAGACTATGAGGGTAAAAGTAACAGTAAGAAGTGAAATAGGAGGGATGATGATGTGCCAGATAGCGTTCAGCGTACCAGATGAAGTCCTTTTCGATACAAAAATGAACCGAGAACAAGCGAATCAGTTTGCAAGAAGATATGCAGCCTTGGGATTTTATAAACAAAACGGAGTATCTATAGGATACTGTTCACAAATTGCCGGAATGACAGAAGAAGAATTTATAAAATACTTAGGGCAGAATGAGATTTCCGTCTTCCAATTCGACGATAAGGAAGAATTTTTGGAGGAACTGGAACATGCGTAAAGTAATTGTCAATTCAACACCGTTGATTATTCTTTGCGGAATCGGGAAGTTGAATATACTAAAAGAAGTGTATGAGGAAATTATAATTCCATCTGCGGTATACACGGAAGTAACAGCAAAAGCCGATTCTGCGTGTATTCAGCTTCAGTCGGCAGGAGATTGGATTCGTGTAGAACAAATTAAGGATCACAGCGAGAAGAAAATGTATAAGGCAAAACTTCACAATGGAGAAGTTAGGACTATCCGTTACTGGAACATTAGGTGTTTTAGTGAAAGCAAAACGGCAAGGGATCATAAAAGAAGTACGTCCGCTTTTGTCGGAAATGAGACAAAACGGTTTTTATGTCAGCAATGCAGTTGAAGAGATGGTTTTAGAACAGGCAGGCGAATAGAAACAAAATAATATTATAATCAAAAGATATGTAAAGAAATTATTTGTCTTAGACTTATTATATGCAGAAAATAAAAATGAAATAATAAGCATATATTGTATATTCTCTTAGGGCGGACGCCTGTGTGACAGAAAAGCACGGGCGTTCGCTGTTTTATGTTCCCGGGCTGCCGTTGGATGATCCGGCGCTTAGATTCTTTGGGGTTCTTTCTATTTTTCCCAATCTGCCGGACGGTATTAGATTTTGTGAAATATAAAAAAATCCATTACGAAAATGTGTAGTTTTTCGTAATAATTTCCATGGAAAATTTTTTATGCAATTATAATAAAAAAATGGGATTAAGTTTATTGACTTATTGTCGATAGTATATTAGAATGGTTAAGAATTTACAGCAGATTTTCCATTACGAAAAACTACACATTTTCGTAATGGATTTTTTTATATTTCACAAAATCTAATACCGTCCGGCAGATTGGGAAAAATAGAAAGAACCCCAAAGAATCTAAGCGCCG
>Ga0209694_1000977_pt1 | contig 35932 bp, 41 predicted proteins | sample GluameincwithD2O_FD_187499 | JGI IMG/M metagenome (GOLD analysis project Ga0209694, IMG submission 187499) | Mouse cecum microbial communities from Vienna, Austria - Glucosamine amended microcosms incubated with D2O (SPAdes) (version 2) | ecosystem: Host-associated > Mammals > Digestive system >... | reverse complement strand
GTGTTGCCTGAATGAACAGTTCATGGGGCATCCTCAGCTATTTTATCAGTTGAGGATGTCTTATTTTTAGGCAAACCTCATTGTGCGGTATTGCCTTTGGTAGACACCTATTTTGTAGGCGGGCTGGGAACCGACCAGATGGGCGCGGTCACGGTTGCCTTTCCCCTGGGCCAGATTGTTGTTGGCCTGGGCCTGCTGTTTGGAAACGGCGCTGCCGCTTATCTGTCCAGGCTGCTGGGCCGGGGCGACAAGGACACGGCGAACAAGGTAGCGAGTACAGCCATATACAGCGGAATTTCGATTGGGGCGGTTGTGATCCTGTTCTCCGTTATCTTTCTGGAACCGATTTTGAAACAAGCTGGCGCAATCGAAAGCGTGATGCCCTATGCAATCACCTATACCCGCATCTATATCGTGTTCTCCATTTTCAATGTGTTCAATGTCACCATGAACAATATCGTTTCCAGTGAGGGTGCGGCAAAAACGGCTATGTGTGCGCTGATGGCTGGTGCGGTACTGAATGTGATATTAGACCCTGTTTTCATTTACGCACTGAACCTCGGCGTGGCTGGCGCGGCGATTGCGACAGCGATTTCTCAAATCGTTTCCACATTGGTGTATCTGTGCTACATACTCCGGAAAAAGAGCGTGTTCAGTTTCAGCGTTAAGGAGTGTTGCTTTGCAAAAGAAATTATGTCCGAAATTCTGAAAATCGGTATTCCCACGCTGATTTTTCAACTCCTGACCAGTCTTTCCATTGGCATGATAAACAGCGCGGCCAAAGAATACGGTGGCTCCGCCCTGGCCGCTATGGGGCCGGTCACAAAAGTCATGTCCATGGGGACATTGATCGTTTTTGGTTTTCTGAAAGGCTTTCAGCCTATCGCCGGATTTAGCTATGGGGCGAAAAAGTTTGGCCGGCTGCGAGAGGTAATTAAAACCGCAATCCTTTGGTCTACCATCTTCTGTGTATTTTTTGGCCTGATTGCCGCTATATTCTCCACGCAGATTGTGTCCTTGTTCACAAAGGGCGATACGGAAATGGTTCGTGTTGGGTCTATCGCTCTGCGGGCAAACGCCCTTTCTTTTATCCTTTTTGGCTTTTACACGGTGTATTCGTTCCTGTTCCTTGTAATGGGAAAGGCTATGGAGGGCTGCATCCTCGGCGCCTGCCGTCAGGGAATTTGCTTTGTCCCTGTTATTCTGATACTTCCGGCGATTTGGGGATTAAGCGGCGTTCTCTACGCGCAGCCGATAGCAGATATTATTTCAGCGATTGTCACTGTAGTTATGGCGGTTCGTCTGCACAGGGGACTGCGGATAGCAGAAACCCATATTCCCGCTCCACACCAGGAGCATTGATGAAATAAGATGGTGCGAATGAACGCAACACGAAAATGTTCTCACTGGATATGCTGTCCTGCCTGTGGCGGAAAGACCCGAATAAAAGTATACGAAGATACGGTGCTTGAAAGGTTTCCGCTGTATTGCCCCAAGTGCAAGCAAGAAATGCTAATCAGTGTCCGACAACTGAATACATCCATCATAGAGCCAGACGCACAGACGCAGAGCCGGTAACGTTACGGGAACTTCCCCTATAGTTATCGGCTTTGCCTTTGAAAAGTCGTGGCTAAGTCAAATAAGGAGCAACGGCTTTTCAGAAATCAAAAGCCGTCGCTCCTTTTGCGCTGTGGCGGTACATAGGAGCAGCCGCCATGAAACACAAAGCCATTCTACACAACCTAGCAGTCCATGATTTATCAAAAAAAGCCTGCTTCCCTCATGGGAGAACTGCGGTCACAACACTATACTATACGATGCAGATATAGTAAACTATACAGTGCAAACCGCCCGGTGGGTCTATGACCTGCCGGGCGGTTTTTGTCGTTCCTTGCGGCCCGGAAAATTTTCTTTACTTTTTTCTCTGCGGAAAGCGGTTTTGCGCGCAAAACCTGTGCCGCTGAACGCTCTGTTAGCGGAAAGGGAAAGTACCACTCACCATCCCCCAGCGAAAGGGGGTGAGAAGATGGAACCCAACCCCCACGACTACGGCGAACGGTGCAGGTTTGACGCCTTTTGCAAGACCGTATTGAAGCATGAGGCTATCGACTACATCCGGGAAATGAAGCGGCGGGCCAGCCGGGAAACGTCCTTGGAGCGTCTGCCCCAGACGGCGATGGACAAGCTGTATTCAGCTGATGACTACCCCAGTGATAGCTATGTATTTTCGTACTGCGGGTACAACCTGCCGATCAGAAGCCAGCAGGTGGCCGACGCCTTTGCCAGTCTGCCGGAGCAGGAGCAAAGCATTTTGATTTTGCGCCTGGTGCTGGATTTGGCAGACAGCGAGATTGGCGAGGCCCTTGGTCTGTCCCGGAGTGCCGTCCAGCGGCGCAGAACAAAATCGCTGAATGTCCTGCGGACGAAATTGACAGCGAGGAAAGGAGGTTAGCGCCATGAAGCGCCGGAACTACAAGGGCCGTGAATTGCTGCCGCTGGCGGTGAGCGACGCGGCCCAGGCCGGGGACGCTGACGCTGTGGAGCAGGTCTTGCGGTACTACGAAGGCTACATAAACAAGCTCTGCACCCGGACGGTCTACGACGAAAGCGGCTGTCCCCACGCCTGTCTGGACGAGTACATGAAAAGCCGTCTGGAAAACAAACTGATCCGCGCCATTCTCGGCGTGAACTAATAACCGGCCCCGGTTGGGGGGAACAGCTTACCCTTTCCCTGTTCCTCCCGCCTGCGGGTCTTGTCCTGCGTTTTGGAAAGGGGAAATGCCTTTGGCGAAAAAACAACCTGATAAAGTAGACTGTGAAATCGAACTTCCGCAGGCTATCATAGAAACTTTTGCCCGTTTTCTCGTCCCGGAGATACGGAAATACTATGACAGTGAACAGGGCCAACGGGAGTTTGCGGAGTGGCAGGATGCCCAAGGCAAAACGAAATAAACCGACAAAACAGCGGAGGCCAAGGCTTATACCTTGACCTCCGCTGTTCATTTGACATCAGAGCCACACCATCACAGCAAAGCCGCCTTTGAAATAATAGGTGTTCGTCCAATGTCCATCTGGTGGACCCAGAGGAGCGTTCGTCGAACCCCGCAGAAAGGGCCTCTTCCAAGAGCTCCGTTTCACTCTGCTTGCGTGTCTTTCCATCGCGGCTCACGTTGTAGTAAATCAGCAACTTGTCGTCAAACAGGAAAACCTTGTGGACAAAGCACTTGATGATTCTGCGCCGGTACTCGTCCTCGCCTTCACCCTTCTGCGGCTGCGCAAATTGCCAAAGCAAAAACTCGATTTGCTCGGGGGTAATAACGACGTCGGTCGCCTTAGCGATTGCCAGCTCTGCCTCAATAGATTCCTGCTCGTTCTCCAGCTCGGCAAGCCGTGTAGGGAGCGCCTTTGTGACGACGCCCGACTCAATAGCTTTGAGGGTGTTCTTAATAGCCTTCTTGACCTCGGCCAGCTTGCTTTCAAAATAGAGCACGTCGCTGTTGTCCTCGCGGTAGCGCAGCTGCATTTCATAGCATTTCTCGCTGACGTGCTTAATGACCTCGGGCCGCAAAACGTCCTCGATAGTCTGGCGCACGACAAATTCCTCAAGCCACTCTCGGCGGACCGGCTTTTTATCGCAACCCTTCTTGGCACGGGAGTCGGGGCAATAGTAGTAATACCACTTATTCCCGGTTCTGCCCGTACCGCTTACGCCGACCAAAGCCTTTTGACAATGCCCACAAAACGCCTTACCGCTCAACAGGTATTCGGCCTTCGGCGACTTCGGCCGCTTGCGAGTTCTCCGGCGTTCCATTTCCAGCTGAGCAAGCCGAAAAGTGTCCTTTGAGATAATAGCGGGAATACCGTCCTCAATCACAATATCGTCATAAGAGTAGACGCCGATATAGCGCTTATTCTTGATGATTTTGTTAATGCTGTTTTTGCCGAACGGCTTGCCTTGAACGGTTCGCAGGCCGAGGCTGTTGAGGTGGTCGCAAATCTCTACTTGACTCCGACCTTTAATATACATGTCAAAGATGATTTGTACCGCCTTCGCGCCGTCTGGCTCAATCACGATGGACTTGTCCGGGGCCGTCCGATACCCCAGCGAATGCCCGGCTCCAGTGCTATGGCATTTGAGCGCGCTCTCCCGCATACCCCGTTTGATCTTCTGGCTTAGCTCAGCAGAATAGTATTCCGCGAGGCCCTCCATAAGGCTTTCCAGGATGATCCCCTCGGGGCCCTCTGGGATATTCGTAGTGGCGTACTTGAGCTCCACGCCGTTCTTTCGCAAAATATGCTTGTAGACGGCGCTGTCGTACCGATTACGGGCAAAGCGGTCGGTCTGATACATGACGACCACCTCAAAGATTTTCTTGCCGCTGTCATCGATCATTCTTTGAAACTCGCGGCGATTGTCCGTCTTGCCCGATATTTTCCGGTCAATGTAGGTGCCGACGATCCTCAAATCATTCTTTTCGGCGTACTCGGTACACACTCGCAGCTGGCCCTCGATCGATTGCTCGGTTTGCTTTGACCCTGCGCTATACCTGGCGTAGATTACCGCATTTTTCATGGCGCTACCTCAAAAAGACGTATTCGTTGTGATACGCGAGCAAGTCCCGGCTCGGTGCGAACCTCGCAGGGCGTTTGATCTTAGTCCCTTCTATTGCGTATAGCCATTCCCTGGTGCGCTCGTCCGTGTAGACCTCCTTCACTTGGTCGGAGATTAAGATCGTGAGGTCTGGCAAAACGGTCATAAGGCCTTGGTCAAAAGCTCGGTCATAAAAGGCGTTGAGCAAGAGGCCGTTTGCAGGATTAGCGCGCTCAGTTTGAAGGTCGCTCACGGCATAAGGTTTGATATGGCTGGCAATCAGCATTTGCGGGATGGTCATGCCGGATATGCAGCACCGCCCCTCATATGCCGCGATAACCGACTTGCGGAAAAACCGCCGCGCCTGCTTATCGGATATTTCTGCGTAGGTCTTTTTGCGGCGTCGGTCAGGTCCATTATAAACGGGTTCGGCTATATCGAAAACGGGAAGGCCAAGCAATTCCTCGGCGGTCGCGCTTAACCCGGCCCAGTCATTTGAAAACTCGGCAAAAACCTCTTGATCCAATTTGGCGACGCTGCTAAGTCCGGCGCGGCCGGTCGCTAAAAAGTCGGGGTCCAGGGCGGCCAGATTGCATATCCGCATTTTGAGCGACGTAGGAGACCTGCCCATGACCTCCGCAGCGTCTTTAATGGTCTGGTTGCTGTTGTTGACCTTCGAGAAGGGTATCACGCAATAAAGCGCGTAGGCAATAATAACGTCCTCCCGAGTCCATCGTTTCCCTTTCCCCATTACCGCACTTGGCCGAGGAATGAGACGGCTTTGCCGATAATACGGATTGTGTCGAGTTCGGCGCCTTCGTACTGCATAACGGGAAACAAAGGATTTTCCGGGCGCAGCTCGAGTCTGTTGGGGTATTTGTAGACGCGCTTAAGCGTAGCCTCCCCGTCAATCACTACCGCTGCAATTTCCCCATTCTCCACGTCGGGTTGCTTGCGGATGAAAACGAGGTCGCCGTCAAAGATGTGCGCGTTTATCATGCTGTCGCCATGACAGCGAAGAGCGAAGTCTGCCTTGACTCTAATGTCGAGTTCCGCATATCCTTCGACATTCTCCTCCGCAAAAATCGGCGTACCGCAGGCGATATTTCCGATCACGGGCACGGGCCTTGTCTGCGGAAGCGGTTCCATGTTCTTATAAAGAGCTCCGCTATCTGTTACCCCGTTCAAAAGATATTCTAAAGTAGTGTCCAGGGCGGCCGCGACCTTTTGGACCTTATCGGTCCGAATGCTGGTGATACTCCCGCTCTCCCATTTGCGCACCGTGCTCTTCGCGACTCCTGCCGCGCGGCCTATATCTTCGAGGGTCAAGCCCTTATCCTTGCGAAGTGTATGAATGCGATCGCCCATAGTCATGCGAATTACCTCCTTTTAGTGACCTGCTTAGGTCTTATGAGACAGCCTAACGTCATTATAACGCGAGTGGGTCAAAAAGGAAACGCTTTTTTCTGAAAAAATAAAAAAGTTTCGTTTAGGCTATTTACAAATCAAAAGAGACGTGTTATGATTAAGTAGCCTTAAGGAAATATCTTAGGAGAAAGGAGGCCGCCTATGCTTAACGCGAAAGCCCTTCGGCACGCAATGATCGACGCTGACTGCTCGATGAAAGAGCTCGCGCAGGTTTGCAAGATCAGTCCGTCCGCGCTTAACAGGCGTATGCGTGGCAAGGTCCAGTTCACCCTCGGCGAAGTCATGAGCTGCGAGGAGAGACTGAACCTTTCGATGGACACCCGCAACAAGATTTTTTTTGCGCGGGAAGTTTCCTAAAGGAAACAAACGCACGCCGAAATGGAAGGCGCGACGATCCAGCAGAGCGAGGAGCTGGCGTGCTCCTTGATCCTCGACTACGCGAAAACCTTCTACCAGGACCCCGTCAACCTTAAGGCCTTCAAGGCCTGGAAAAAATCTAAGGAGGAAGTACACAATGGCACAAATCAAGATCGAGATCACCTATGACCCCAGCACCGAGACCCTGGCGCAGGCCGTCAGCTCGCTTGTTCCCAGCACAGCGGGGATTGATCCCGACGCCCTGGGCGAGGCCGTCACTCAGGAGGCCCTGGCCCGGCTGGGCAAGACCACGGGCAAGGCTGCGCAGACCAACGAGGTCAAGGCCGAGGGTGCGGACCCTACTCCTGCCGCTACCGGCGAGACCGCTGCCTCTGCCAAGACCGGAGATCAAGCTGCGGAGACGTCTGCGAGCGGCAAGCCCGGTGCGTCCCCTTCTGAGGGCGACGTCAAGAAGGTGTCTAAGACCGACGTGCGGGCCGCCGCTACCGTTCTCTCCAAAGCCGGCAAGCGCGAGGAGCTGTCCGCCATTTTCGCCAAGTTCGGCGGCAAGAAGTTGTCCGACATCAAAGAAGAGGACTACCCGGCCCTCATGAAGGAATTGGAGGCTGCCAATGGCTGACCATGCTTTGTTGTCCGCCAGCGGCGCCCACCGTTGGCTGGCCTGTACTCCGAGCGCTCGGTTTGAGCTCCAGTTCCCCAAGACCACGAGCGCTTACGCCGAGGAGGGTACGCTGGCCCACTCCGTCGCCGAGCTGACAACGCGCTTCTACCTTGGCGAGATCGACGAGAACGCCTACGAGACCCAGCTGGCCGAGCTGAGCAAAAGCGACTACTTCAACGAGGAAATGCTGGAGCACGCGGAGTCTTACGCCAAGTTCATCGTCGAGAGGCTGGCCGAGGCCAAGAAGGTATGCGCCGATCCCGTGGTGATCCTGGAGAGCCGTCTGGACTTCTCCAAGTACGTGCCCAACGGTTTCGGCACCGGCGACTGTCTGATTATCGCCGAGCCGGTCCTGGACGTGATCGACCTTAAGTATGGGAAAGGCCACCGCGTCGAGGCGCAGGACAATCCGCAAATGCAGCTCTACGGCCTGGGCGCGCTCGCCGAGTTCGAGGCGCTGTACGACATCCAGACGGTCCGAATGACAATCTTCCAGCCCCGTCTCTCCGGCGTCTGCGACTCCGCCGAGAAGTCGGTCAAGGAGCTTAAGGCCTGGGGGACCAAAACCGTCAAGCCGCGGGCCAAGCTCGCGGATCAGGGCAAAGGCGATTTTGCGCCCAGCGAGGAGGTCTGCCGCTTTTGTCGGGCGCGGAGTCAGTGCAAAGCCCGGACCGATAAGAACCTGGCCCTTTTCGACGAGAGTCCCGACCCGCTGACCATCACCGCCGAGGAGGCGGGCGAGATTCTGGCGAAGGCCGACGATATTGAGGGCTGGCTGAAAGACCTCCGGGAGCTCGTCAGCAAGGCGCTTACCGCGGGCGAGGAGGTCGCCGGCTGGAAGATGGTCGAGGGCCGCAGCAATCGCAAGTTCGCCGACGAGGACCAGGTCGTCGAGGCCATGAAGGCCGCAGGTTATGACGAGACCCTGCTTTATGAGCGCAAGCTCATTACCCTTACGAGAATGGAAAAGGACTTTGGCAAGAAGACGGTCGCCGAGGTTCTGAAGGACCTGATTGTAAAGCCCAAAGGCGCGCCTACGTTGGCCCCCGAAGGGGACAAGCGGCCGGCGTATCAGTTTGAGGAACAGGTGCTTGCCGCATTCGACGAGGGGGCGTAGTTATGGAGCAGGTCGCCGGCGTTTTCCGCGCAAGGTACAATCGTCAGGCCAAAGTGATTCGCGTGCAATGGCTCGTGATCCTGATCCTGCTTCTCGCCTTAGCTTTTTCCCTGGCGTTCCGTCCATTCACTCAAAGGAAAGTCGTCTCTCCTGCGCCGACGCCGGCGCCACAGCAAGCGGCCTCTACTCCGCAAGTAGAGACCGCTTCCCCTGAGCCGGCTCCCGCGCTTGTCTCTCTGGGAGAGTTCAAGCTGACCGCCTACTGTGCTTGTGAAAAGTGCTGCGGTAAAGACCCCAGCGATCCACGCTATGGGATCACGGCCTACGGCTATCAGACGACGGCCGGACGCACGATCGCCGTCGATCCCAAAGTTATTCCTATCGGGTCCGAGGTCGTTATCAACGGCCATACCTATATCGCCGAAGACGTTGGCGGCACGATCAAAGAAAACCGCGTTGACATCTACTTCAATACGCACCAAGAGGCGTTGGAGTTCGGCGTCCAGTACGCCGAGGTATTCATCAATCAATAATTGAAAAGGAGAATGTAAAAATGGCTGCTGCTACTCAGATTACCACCGGAAAGGTCCGTTTCAGCTACAACAACCTCTTCACTCCCCGCGCCGCCCAGGAGGGCGCCCAGGAGAAGTACAGCACGACGCTGCTGATCCCCAAGAGTGACAAGGCCACCGTCAAGAAGATCAAGGCCGCTATGGAGGCCGCGAAGGCCGCCTACATGCAGAAGTACTCCGGGAAGAAGCTCCCCTCCAACCTCAAGAGCACGCTGCACGACGGCGACGGCGAGCGCCCCAACGGCGGCGAGTTCGGGCCCGAGTGCAAGGGCTGCTACGTCATCACCGTCAGCTCCAATAACAAGCCCGTCCTGGTCTACGCCGACAAGACCCCGATCACCGAGCCCTCCGAGCTCTATTCCGGGTGCTACGGCCGCGCGATCATCAACTTCTACGTCTACGACACCAACGGCAACAAGGGTATCTCCGCGGGTCTCAACGGGATCATGAAGTTGGAGGACGGCGAGCCGTTGGCTGGCGGCGTCGTGACCGACTCCGACTGGGACGACGGCTGGGAGGACGAGAACGACGGCGACGATCTCCTGGGCTGATGAAAATCGTTTGGCACACGATCCCGGAGTTTCCCGAGTATGAGATCAACCGCTTGGGGCAAATCCGGCGTAAAAGCTCCGGGCGTGTGCTAAAGCCCTTTGACGACCGGCGCGGTTATCTGCGAGTCAGCTTGAACGGCCGCAACGTGAAAGTTCACTTGCTCGTCGCCAAAATGTTCGTGCCGAACCCGCACGGCTACCCCGTTGTGGACCACAAGCACGGAAACAAGCATGATAACCGCGCCAGTCAGCTCGAGTGGTGTACGATTGCGGAGAACACTCGCCGGGCGCACGCCCTCGGGCTATTCCCCCCCCCGCAAAGAAGGGAGTTCGTAAATGAAAACTCTTGCGATCGATATTGAGACCTATTCCTCAGTCTCTATCCAGAAGTGCGGCGTTTACGCCTACTCTTCAAGTCCCGACTTCGAGGTCCTACTTTTCGGGTACGCCTGGGACGACGGCCCCGTTGAAGTAATCGACCTGGCGCAGGGCCAGAAGCTGCCCCAGGACGTTCTGGACGCTCTCTGCGACTCCCAAATTCTCAAGACGGCGTTCAATGCGTCCTTCGAGCGGACGTGCCTGGCGGCCTTCCTGGGCTTGCCCATGCCAGCCGAGCAATGGAGCTGTACTGCGGTTATGGCTCGCGAGCTTGGGTTGCCTGGTAGCCTGGAAATGGTCGGCGAGGTGATCGGCCTTCCCGAGGACAAGCAGAAGTCGAAAACGGGTAAAGCCCTGATCCGCTACTTCTCTATCCCCTGCAAAGCGACGAAGGTCAACGGCGGCCGCACAAGGAACCTTCCCAAGCATGACCCCGAGCGTTGGGCGCTCTATATCGGGTACAACCGGCAGGACGTCGAGGCCGAGCGCGCTATCCGCAAACGCCTCCAGAAGTTTCCCGTCATTTCCAGCGAGCAAGACCTTTGGATCATCGATCAGCATATCAACGATCGCGGCGTCGGCTGCGACGCCGTACTCGCGGCCCGTGCGGTCGAGATCGACCAGGTTGTAAAGGCTCGGCTGCTTGACGCCGCAAAAGACCTCACGGGGCTGGAAAATCCCAAGAGCGCCACCCAGCTCAAGAGCTGGATCGAAGAGACCTCCGGCATAGCGGTCGACAGCCTCAACAAGAAGGCCATGGGCGAAGTGCGGGCCAGTACGGCTGGCTGCGGCGAGGTTCAGGAAATGCTTGACATTCGCCAGGGCCTCGCCAAGACCTCGACAGAAAAATACAACGCCATGCTCCGCACGGCTTGCCCTGACGGTCGTATCCGCGGCTTAACGCAATTTTGCGGTGCCGCGAGGACCGGACGTTGGGCGGGCCGTTTGGTGCAAATGCAGAACCTCCCGCAAAACAAGATGCCGGATAAGGAGCTTGACTGCGCCCGCCAGCTCGTCAGAAGCGGAGACCTTGAGACCCTGGAGCTCTTATTTGACGATACTGCCGGAACACTCTCGCAGCTGATCCGCACCGCGTTTATCCCGAAACCGGGCCACCGTTTTATCGTCGCAGACTTTAGCGCCATCGAGGCCCGCGTGATTGCGTGGTTATCCGGCGAGGCTTGGCGGCTGGACGTGTTCAACACGCATGGGAAAATCTACGAGGCCTCCGCCGAGCAGATGTTCCACTTACCGCCTGGAAGCGTCAAGAAGGGCGACCCCATGCGGCAAAAGGGAAAAATCGCCGAGCTTGCCCTGGGGTACGGCGGAAGCGTAGGCGCGCTCAAGAGTATGGGCGCCCTTGAGATGGGCCTCCATGAGAAAGAGCTCAAGCCCCTGGTGAACAGCTGGCGCGCGGCCAATCCCGCGATCACCAAGTTTTGGTGGGACACCGACGCTGCGGTCCGGCGCTGTATCACGACCAAAGCGCCCGTCGATTTGCCGCACGGCATGAGACTCCGCAAGCAAGGCCCGCTCCTGCGGCTGCGCCTTCCTAATGGCCGCGAGCTGAGCTACGTTAAACCCAGACTGGACGAGGACGACAACATCACCTATGAGGGCACGATTCAGAGCTCGGGCGGCTGGGGCCGCATTGAGTCCTACGGCCCGAAGTTCGTAGAGAACATTGTCCAGGCGACCGCCCGCGACTGTCTGGCCGAGGCCATGTTCAGACTGGAAAAGGCCGGCTTCCCCATCGTCTTCCATGTTCACGACGAAGTGATATGCGAAGTGCCGAACGGCGTCAGCTCCGCGAAGGAGCTCGGTGACCTTATGGGCGAGGCCATTCCCTGGGCGACCGGGCTGCCGCTTCGGGCCGACGCTTACGAGTGCGAGTATTATCGGAAGGACTGACGACTATGGGAACTTCATTTTGCCGTCGCGGCTCCGATTGTCCCGAGCATGACTTTTATGCTACCCCCCCCGAGCGGTCGAAGAGCTGCTAAAGCTCGAACGCTTCTCGGAAAGTATTTGGGAACCTTGCTGCGGCGGCGGGCACATCTCCGAGGTCCTTAGCCGGCACGGCCATGCGGTTTTGTCTACCGATTTGGCGGATCACGGCTATGGCCGCCCCGGAGTCGACTTCCTGGCGCAGAGCGAACCCGTTGACGCCGATATTATCACAAACCCGCCTTATGTTCAGGCGCAGGCTTTTGCAGAGCACGCAATATCCCTTTTGACGAACGGCCATAAAGCCGCCATGTTTCTGCGGCTTGGATTCCTAACGACGCAGGCCAGAAGGCCGCTCTTTGAAAAGCGCCCGCCCGCCCGAGTTTATGTAGCGAGCGCCCGGTTTGGGTGCGCCAAAAATGGCGAGTTCAAAATGCGGCCTAACGGCGAGCTCTACTATCCCTCTTCCGTTGACTATGCCTGGATCATTTGGGAGTACGGTTTTACGGGGACTCCGGCGCTGCACTGGTTCAATTAAGGAGGCTTGACCAACTTGGCCCGGAATAAGAACAAAGGCAACTTGCCCTATCAATGCAAGTACAATCAGATCGTCGGCTGCGCTGACTTAAAAGGCTGCTATCGTTGCGGCTGGAACCCTGACGTTGCTCTTGCCAGAAAGGTAAAGCTGCGCGCCAAAATCAACGCAAAACCGCCGACTAAAACCCGCCAGAAAAAGCGTACGCTGGCGGTAACCTGGTTAGAACGTAAACGCTAATTAAAGGAGGCTTAAAAGTGGATCGTGTCACTTTTGATAAGGTCGTAACCGACCAGCTTTCCCGCAGCGAGCTCCTGCTGACCAGCAAGGGCCGCGAATACGCCGAAAAGGCCGAGGCCGATACTGCGGTCGACCGCCTGGAGCATTTCAAGAAGGCGGCCGTCCTGCAGGGAGAGACCACCGAGCAGGCCACTTTCGGAATGCTCGCTAAGCACCTCGTCTCTATCGCCGATATGGTCGGCGCTCGTAAGGCCTACCCGCAGGAGACTTGGGACGAGAAGATCACCGACAGTATCAACTACCTGCTGATCCTGCGGGCGGTAGTTGCGGAAGGGAGAATTGCGTAATGCCTGACTTTAAGAATTTGCAGATCACAACGGAGGCTACGGCAAAAACCTGTGAAATTGTTGCGCCAGCTTTTAGCGACGTGGACGTGACAAAAATGCTTGAGGACCTGATGAAAAAAGTGCCGCGTTCGCCTGAGCCCAGGCCCGGACAGCCCTACTGCGCGGATTATCTTTACCCCAGCATTTGCTTGCCGTCGCCCTATACGCCCTGGTGGTATCGTACCCCGACTACGCCTCAGCTGCCCACAATCAAAAAAGTGGTTTTCAATGCCCCAGCAACGATTGTCTTTTGGGGCGACGACACAAAGACAGTGGTCAAGTGTCAACCCGACGACACCTTCTCCCGCGAGACCGGCCTGGCTATGGCTATTACCAAAAAGGTCTACGGCAACAAAGGCAACTATAACAACGTTTTCAGAAAGTGGGTGCCGAAGGATGAATAAAATCGAGGTCAAGGTCCTCAATCCCGAGGCCGTTCCCCAGGCTGAGAAAATGATGGTCTGCGCCGCGCGGCTGACGCAGAGCGGCCATAAGATCAAGAGCTTGGCCGACTTCATGGCGCTCTACGAAAAGCCCTACAATGAGAAGACGGTCCAGCGCATGACCAATCTGCCGCACCCCACGATCCAGAAGTTCGCGGCGATCAACGTCGTAGTGGTCGGAGCGAGCCGGCGCTTTCTGGCGCAGGTGACCCGGCACCAGAACGAGGTCAAGTTTATGTCGGCGTCGCTCCAATACAGCGACTACTCCGGCGAGGCCGCTTTCGCGGTCCCTTACGAGGTCATGGCCCACGGCGAAGAGGAGACCTTTCTTGCGACTTGCGAGCAGGCTATGGAAAACTATACCGCCTCCGTGAAGCATGGCCTCGGCAACGACGCGGCCGGGTATATGGCCCCGCAGGCCCTTCGCAACGTCCTGATTATCAGCGCGACGCCCTATCAGTGGCGGCACATGATCGGCCAGCGCACTTGCCGCCGTAACACCTCCGAGACGCGGATCGTCTTTCTGAAAATCTGGAAGGAGCTGTATCAGCTCAACCCCGTTTTCTTTGCTCGGACAACGACCGGCCCCTTCTGCATGAGAGACATCTGTCAGGAGGGAAGAATGAGGTGCGGCAACGTTATGCCGATTCAGGAACCCGCTGAGCTGCTGGCCCTGGATTACCCTTTGCTCAGTGCTTCTACGCCCGCCGAGGTTGAAAAGTCTTCGGTTCCTGAGTTTGTAGCCGTTGACTTCGATGGTACGCTATGCGTTGACACTTTCCCAGAGATTGGCGCGCCGCGGCCTAAAGTTATCGCGTATGTAAAGGCCTTGGCTGCCCGTGGCTCAAAGATCATCCTTTATACCTGCCGTGAGAATGGGTATCAGCCTCTCCTTGATAACGCAATCGCTTTCTGCGAGGCGCAAGGTATTCCGCTTTATGCCGTCAATGAAAATCCCGGCAATACGTGGCCCGCTAAATTGGGGCAGAATCCCGATAAGCTGCGCAAAGTATACGCCAGCCTCTACATTGACGATAAAGGGCTTACGCCTGACGAGATTGAGGCCATGCCGTTCTCTGTTGTTGGCGAGTAGTTTTTTATACCCCAAAAGTTTCCTTTAGGCTCCTTTTTTGGGGCTTGAAGGAAACAATAATAGGAGGATGTCAAATGAAAATCAAATTGATCGGACACGGCTGCCCGGAGGACAAGCTGCCGACCCGCGCCCATGCCAACGACGTTGGCGCCGACGTGTACGCCCTGCGCAATACCATCATTGAGATCGGCTGCTCCCAGGAGATCCCCCTGGGCTTTGGTCTGGACCTGCCCGTAGGCTTCGGGGCGTTCATCTTTCCCCGCTCCAGCCAGAGCAAGCGCGGTGTGGACTGCAAGCTCGCGCCCCTGGACCCCGGCTATACCGGGGAAATGCACGCCCTCATTCACAATAGCGGTCACGAGGCCTACCACATTTACGAAGGCGACCGGATCGGCCAGCTTGTCGTGTTGCCTGTAGCCCTGCCGGACTTTGTGGCCGACCTGGGAGAGGCCCGCGGGGCTGGAGCGTTCGGTTCTACGGGCACGTAGTTTTAGCCGTTAATCAGGAGGACCGGCAAAACAAGCCCCCAGGAGCTCCATATCGCGTCCGAGGCCTTACGAGTATAAACGCAAGGGCCCCTTGCCTGAAACGCGATACGGAAGACCATGGAGCTCCTGGAATAGCCTTTACCCCTCCCTCCCAAACGGTAAGGACGCAGCGAGGGGGGGGAGTATAAACGGAGGTGATTTAGTTGGAACGTATCAGCAAAGACGATTACTATTTGCAGATCGCTATGGCTGTCTCCGCCCGGTCTACCTGTCTCAGGAAGCACTACGGCGCGGTTATCGTCAAGGACGATCGCATTGTCGCCACGGGCTACAATGGTTCTCCCCGAGGCGAGGCTAACTGCTGCGACGTTGGGGTCTGCTATTGCCGGACTCACGAGCTCCCGATCGACGAAACGGCTGCCCAGCACGGGGCGCAGTACGGCTCTTGCGTCGCGGTCCACGCCGAGCAAAACGCTCTTATCAACGCTTCGGCTCAGGACCTACGCGGAGCGACGATTTACCTGGCGGGGTACGACGTGACGCGAGACTGCTGGATCGAGGTCAAGCTCTGTAATATCTGCGACCGCATGATCCGAAATGCTGGGATCGCCCGCGTGGTCGGGAGAACGGTGGTGCGATAATGCCGACGTCTATGCCAGCCCTCCGACACGATGGCCCCGTCTCGATTGCGGTCGGCCCTTCCCGAACCTCAAAGCAATGGCAGAATAAAGAGCTTCTTTGGTCTAAGCTCGCCGCGCGGCTCGCGATCCCAGAGAGAACCCAAGAGACCCAGGCCGAATACCAAAACATGAAGAAGCAGCGTCGTGACGAGATCAAAGACGTGGGCGGCTTTGTGGGCGGTTCTCTGAAAGGCGGCCGCCGTAAGGCCGACGCGATTCTCCAGCGCCGTCTTATTACTCTTGACTTGGACTCTATCCCGAGGGGCGAGGACCCCTGGACCATCGTCAGCATGATTATCGGCTGCGCCGCGGTCATGTACAGCACCCACTCCCATACTCCCGACAAGCCCCGACTGCGCATTGTGATCCCGTTGTCCCGGAACGTGACCCCCGACGAATACGCGGCGCTTTCCCGTCGCGTCGCCGCGGACATTGGGATCGACATGTGTGACGATACCACCTACGAGCCCCATCGGCTCATGTACTGGCCTTCGCTGCCCTATGACGCCGAGTATAAGTACGAAGTCTCGGACGGTCCATGGCTGGACGTGGACGAACAGCTCCAGCGATATGTTGATTGGAGAGACCCGGCCGAATGGCCGACCTCTTCCAGACGGGCCGAGGTTCTGCGGCGGATCGCCAAGAAGCAAGGCAATCCCTTGGAGAAAGAGGGAATTGTCGGCGCGTTCTGCCGGGCCTATTCCGTAGAGGACGCGATCGAGGAATTTCTTCCCGAGGTCTACCGGAAATGCGACGACACTCGCTACACCTTCCTTGGCGGCTCTACGACCGGCGGCTTAGTCGTTTACGACAACGGGCTCTTCACCTATTCCCACCATGGCACGGACCCGACGAGCGGCCTTCTTTGCAACGCCTTCGACCTGGTTCGTATTCACCTTTACGGCGACTTGGACGACAGCGCCGCGCCTGGCACGATCGCTAAAAAGCTGCCCTCTTTTACGGCTATGTACGAGATGGCCCTGGAGCTGCCCGAGGTCCAAAAGGACCTTGCAGAGAGCAGATATAAAGCGGTTATCGCAAGCCTGGATATGGACGAGGCCGTCGACGATACCGAGTGGCTGCGCGACCTGACTGTCACGGATAAGGGAAAAATCGAGTCGACCATCGACAACGTGTGCATTATCCTGCGGCACGACCCGGACTTGAAAGATTGCTACTATTACGACGAATTCAAGGACCGTATGACGATTTGCGGGGACTTGCCGTGGCAGGCGCTCGAGTCCCGAGTTTCAGACGGGTGGCGCGACAGCGATGACTCCGGGCTTCGCGGCTATATCGAGAAAAAGTACCATATCGACAGCGCCAATAAAGTAAGCGACGCAATCGCGATTGTCATGCTGGAGCGCAGCAGGCACCCGGTACGGGAATACCTGCAAAGCCTCGTTTGGGACGGCGTGAAAAGAGTCGATACGCTTTTTGTGGACTACCTGGGCGCGGAAGATACCGAATATACACGGACGGTTACCCGCAAGTCCCTGATCGGCGCGGCCGCTCGTATTATGGCCCCAGGCTGTAAGCACGACCACATGCTTGTGCTGATTGGCCCCCAGGGCTGTCGGAAGTCGACCACGCTCGCCAAGCTCGGCAAAAGCTGGTTTTCCGATTCCCTCTATACGGTCAACGGTAAAGAGGCTTATGAGCAGCTGCAAGGGTATTGGCTGATCGAGATGGCTGAAATGGCGGCCATTAGCTCGCGTAAGACCGATCTGGAACAGATCAAGCAGTTTATTTCCAAACAGTCGGACAGCTACCGCGCGGCCTACGCCAGAAGGACCCAAGAGCGCCCTCGGCAATGCGCTTTTTTTGGTACGACCAACGACGACGAGTTTCTGAGAGACCCAACAGGCGGCCGCCGATTTTGGCCGGTAACTGTGACGGGGGCGGAGCCCGAAGTCGCCGACGCCCTGACTGAGGATATTATCGACCAAGTGTGGGCCGAGGTTATGGTCCGGTATAACGCTGGTGAGGTTTGGTGGCTGGACGACAAGAAGATCGAAGAGGAGGCCCGCAAAATCCAAGCCGAGCACACTGAGCAGAACGAAAAGCGGGGCTTGATTGAGAAATTCCTGGAGGCCCTTCTTCCGGAGGACTGGGACAGTTGGGACCTTGGAAAGCGCCAGGACTTTTGGGCGGAAGGTTTTGAAGACGAAGGCAAAGGAACGGTGCAGCGCCTTAAGGTATGCGCGTTAGAGGTCTGGCAGGAGCTTTTTAATGGCGACGCCAAAACCTATACCCAAATGCACGCTAGAGAGATCAATAACGTTTTGCGGCAATTACCGGGTTGGCGACGGAGCACTTCGGTCGACTGTGGAGAGCCCTACGGAAGGCAAAGAGGCTTTATCCGAGACCATGACAAATTAAGCAAGTTTTAGGTAGCAGAGTTGAAGTAGCACTCTCAAAATGGTAGCACTTATCAGGTAGCGGGGTAGCAGATAGGTAGCACTCGCCCCGCTACCTGATTTTTAGAGCTTTTCAGCCCGAGACAAAAAGCATTTTTGTATTTTTGTCTTAAAACAGTAACAATTATTTGTCAGTTTTATTTAGGTAGCAGTTGTAGCAGATTTAAGGCTATGTAGATAAAAAATCAAAATTCTTTGTATTTTTTACCGATAATAGTTAAATTTGAAATAGAAATAATGCAATTATATCCTATATAGAAAATCGCGCTACTCGCGCTACCTGCTACTCGGCAGCAAAAAGGAGGAAAAATTGTGCGAGAAAACGCAGTTGAGGCTAATATTTGCCGGCAGGTCAAGGCCCTTGGGGGCGTGGCCTGGAAGTGGATAAGCCCGGGCCGGCAGGGAGTCCCCGATCGCATTTGCATTTTGCCGGGCGGCCGCATAATCTTTGTGGAGCTGAAACGTCCGGGCCGCGGGGACGGCCGCTCGCCGGCCCAAAAGAAGGTGTTCGGGATTCTGGAGCGCTTGGGCTGTACGGTCTGGAGGATCGACGACGGCGGCGACTTCCATCAGCGGCTTATCGATATTGGCGCGATCACGCTGGAGCCCGCGACGTGAAATATACGCCATATCAGTATCAGGCCTACGCCGAGCAGTTTATCCTTGAACACGACGCGGCCGGGCTCTTTTTGGATATGGGCCTCGGCAAAACGATAATTTCGTTATCCGCTTGCGAGAAGCTGCTACGGGATTGGTTCGCCCTCGGCAAAGTGCTGATTATCGCCCCGCTCCGTCCGGCAAAAGAGACCTGGCCCACGGAGCTGGCAAAGTGGGACAACCTGGAAGGGCTGACGCACTCCATAATAATCGGCACGCCGCAAGAGCGAATCGACGCATTAAATGCGAACGCCGATTTTTATATCGTCAATCGGGAGAATGTCGTGTGGCTGGTCGACTATTACAAAAAGCGGTGGCCCTTTGAGATGGTGGTGATCGACGAGCTGTCTTCCTTTAAGTCCAGTAAGGCCCAGCGGTTCAGGGCCCTCAAGAAGGTCCGAAAGTATATCAAAAGGATCGTCGGGCTGACAGGCACGCCGGCCCCGAACGGCCTTCTTGATCTCTGGTCCCAGGTCTATCTCTTGGACGAGGGCGAACGGCTTGGCAAGACGCTGACGGCCTATCGCGATACCTACTTTAACCCAGGACGGCGCGGCCCGAACGGCGTCATTTACGACTGGACGCCGAAGGAGGGCGCGAAAGAGGCGATTTACGCAAAGCTGGCTGACCTCTGTATCAGTATGAGTGCGAAGGGCCTTCCCGAGAGGCTATTTATCACGCATGACGTCAAATTGCCGGAAAAGGCCATGGCGCAGTATTTGCAGCTGCAAAAGGACACGCTTCTTCCGTTTGCGGATGGAGACGTAGACGCGGGGAGCGCCGCGATCCTGACCAATAAGCTCTTACAGATTGCGGGCGGCGCGGTCTATGATGAAAACGGCGTGGTGAAGTTGATCCATGAGGCTAAAATGGAGGCCATGGATCAGCTGATAGAAGAGGCGAACGGCCAGCCAGTCCTCGTGTTTTATAACTACAAGCACGAGCTGTCTCGGCTGCTGGCTCGTTATCCGCAGGCGGTTGAGCTGAAAGGGGATGGGGTCATCACAAGATGGAACGCACAGAAAATTCCTATTTTGCTGGCGAACCCGGCGAGCGCTGGGCACGGCCTCAATATGCAGTTCGGCGGTCATATCGCAATTTGGTACAGCCCTACATGGAATTTGGAGTATTACGATCAGGCCAATAAGCGGCTGCACCGTCCAGGGCAAAAGAACACGGTCATAATTCATCACTTGTCGGCGGCCGGGACTATGGACGAGCGCGTCTTGAATATCGCGCTGCCAGATAAACGAGATTGTCAAAATGGTTTGCTGGGCGCGTTGAGGGCCCAGATCGAGGAGGTATTTGCAGCATGAGTTTTTCCCCTGAAATTATTGCGGACCTTTGTAAGGACCCGGTTCCCGTACTTAATCGAGGGTATAGGGCCAAAGAGCGGATCGCGGACCGCCGGGAGCGGATCGAGTCCTGGCGGCAAATCGCCAAATCTATTACGGCGAACCCGGAGCACTCCGGCGGGAGCGGCGGTGGGCCCAGCAATAAGGTCGAGAAGTGCGTTCTCGGCATTATGGAGCTGGAGGAGGAAATTCTGGACGAGATCGAGGAGATCAAGAGCCTGGAGTCGGAGAACGGCAAGATCATTGCGGCCTTCGTCCAGGACCCCAACTATAAACGCATTTTGGAGCTTCGGTATCTCAGCTATAAGCGGTGGGAGGAGATCGCCGTCAGTATGGGCTATACCTTCCGATGGACCCAAATGCTCCACGCTCGGGCGTTGCAGCAGCTGAAAGATAACGCAGCGAAAAACAGTGCTGCATAAGAAAGCGCGTTAATTCCTATTCCCCTCGTGTTATAGTACAGCATGAAGGTTTTGGCGAGTGCTATTGACCTTCCTCCTGATTAAGCGGCGTCTCGGCAAAAGCCGGGGCGCCGCAAGCTATTTACGAGCCCCTATCCCTTCGAGGGGTCATAGGGGGCCTAATTTTACAGTTCAACTCGAAGTCACGAAGGAGAGGAGAGGGATGCCGAGAGCGCGTAGCCCTAATAGGGACAAGGCTTTTCAGCTTTGGATCGAGAGCCAAGGCCGGAAGTCATTACAAGATATTGCCGCCGAGCTCGGCGTTAAACCTGAGCAGGTTCGCTCCTGGAAACACGCCGACCAATGGGACGCGCAAACTAAAAAAGTCACGTTGCCAAATGGGAAAGGCCACGTTGTCAAACGCAAGCAAGGCGGCCAGCGCGGTAATAGAAATGCTGTCGGCAATAATGGCGGCGCGCCGGTTGGTAATAAAAACAACTTTCGGCACGGCGCGTATGAGCGAGTCATGGCTGGCCTGATGGAGACAGACGAGGCCGAGATTTTTAAGGATGAAGAGACCGGCTTAAGCATTGAGGCGGAGCTTCGCCAAACGCTCGCCGGCCTGAACGCCAAAGAGGTCCGGCTGATGAAGCATATTGCTCAGGTCCGAAAGGATATGGACCCGAATGCCTTTTTGACGAGCAGCAGCGAAGAGCGTAGGGTCGGCGACGAAATGAGCTTTGACAGCGACTCAGTTTTTAAGGTCTCTCCGTTTGAGGCGTTGACTAAGCTGGAGGCCGAGCTGGACAAGGTGCAGGGCCGCAAAATCAAGGTCCTGACGCAGCTTGACGCGATCCAAGTCAGCCGCGAGCGGTTGAACCTGGAGAAGAAACGCCTTGACGGCGAATCAGAGCAAAGCAAGCTGGCGAGTGCTTGGATCGAGGCGCTGACCGGCGAAGAGCTTGACGAGGGCACTGAGGAGGAGAGCGCGGCGGATGAATACGGCGAAATTGATTAAGGTATTCAGAGCCAAGCAAAAGCTCTACCAGCGCGATCCGGTTCTCTTTGCGAAAGAGGTTGTCGGGTACGAGGCCGACGTCTGGCAGGCCGACACCTTGAGAGACTTGGCCGATCCCGATTGCCGGCGCGTGAGCGTTCGGTCCGGGCAGGGCGTCGGCAAAACGGCGACCGAGGCCATAGCCCTTTTATGGTTCCTCTCCTGCTTTCCCTTCGCTCGCGTCGTTGCTACCGCCCCGACCCGTCAGCAGCTCAACGACGTGCTATGGTCCGAGATTGCCAAGTGGCAGGCTAAGAGCCCCATGCTTAACGCGATCCTTCGCTGGACCAAGACCTATGTCTTTATGACCGGTATGGAAAAGCGTTGGTTCGCCGTTGCGCGTACTGCGACCAAACCTGAGAATATGCAGGGCTTCCACGAGGAAAATATGCTCTTTATCGTAGACGAGGCTTCTGGCGTGGCCGAACCTATCATGGAAGCCATTCTCGGTACGCTGTCAGGACCTAATAACAAGCTCTTGCTGTGCGGCAACCCGACCAAGACCTCGGGCACCTTTTATGACAGTCATACCAATGCCAAGATTAGGCCCCTATATCGTTCTCGGCGCGTTTCTTCTCGCGACGTGGCTCGTACCGATAAGGAAAATATTGAAATGCTGGAGCGGCGATACGGCAAAGAGAGCAACGTTGTTCGCGTCCGTGTAGACGGCGAATTTCCGTTGCAAGAGGACGATGTTTTTATTCCGATTCACATGCTCGAAAGAAGCATAAAAACTGACTACGAGCCGCGGGATAATCCGCTGAGCATTCAGATCGGCGTAGACGTTGCCCGGTTCGGTGATGATAAGACAGTTATCTCGTACCGAGTAGACGAGAAGGTCGAGTTTTGGCAGAAGCGGCACGGGCAGGACACTATGACCACGGCTGACAAGGTTATAGAGCTTGGCGAGTTGCTGGTTAAGCGTTACGGCTGGAAGTACAAAATCCCCGTGTGCGTGGATGATGGCGGCGTAGGCGGCGGTGTGGTTGACCGGCTTGCGAGGATAAAACGCAGCGACCCCGAGCGGTTCAAGTGGCTGGAGGTCATGCGGATTCAGTTCGGCAAGCGGATCAAGCACCGCAATTATCACGATACTACCACTTACATGATGGGCGTCCTCCGCAAGTTGCTGGAGGACTATGAGGACGACGGAACGCCGAAACCCGTTGAAATTATTTTGCCGGACGACGACGACCTGATCGGCCAGCTGTCGAGTCGCAAATACTCTATGACCGAGCAGAGCAAGCAGAAGGTCGAGAGCAAGGACGAAATGAAAAAGCGCAATTTACCTTCGCCGGACGAGGCTGACAGCGTTCTGCTATGCGTGATCCCGGTCCGGCTCAAAGATAATCCGAAAGGGGGTACGAAGGAATGAGCGAGAACAAGAAGCAGCTGCCCAGCGTAGGTGTGCGCATTATAAAGGCTTTTGACCGGCCTATTGAGAAGGCCGAGCAGCCGACCCAGCTTGACACGCAGCAAGCGAGGAACGCCGGCGAGTTCGCTATGCCGCTTTATCCTCTTGAGGGATTGCGGGAGCTGGTGAAAAATTCTCACATTCTTCCCCAGTGTATCGCGGCGTATAAAAATAATATCGCCGGCTTCGGCCTGGGCCTTCGCTACGTCACCGACGATGGTGATGAGACGGCCGAGATGAAAGCCGAGTGGGACGCGGCGCAGGAGATCGTCGACCTCCTCAATATTGACATGGATACTAAGCAGGTTTTTGAGAACGTGATCGAGGCTCGCGAGATTTACGGGATCGCCTATCTTGAAATTCTGCGCAATCCCGCCGGCGAGGTCAATCAAATCGCGTTCATCCGCGACACGCCCTCCATGCGGAAGACTTACCCGCTCGATCCTCCCGTCATGGCCGAGTACAATTACAAGGGCAAGAAGATGATCCAGCGGCCGCGCCGTTTCTGTAAATACCGGCAGGAGGTCGGCGGCAAAACCGTCTACTTCAAGGAGTTCGGCGATCCCCGTATGATGGATAACCGCAGCGGCCAATACGTGAGTACCGACACGGAGAACGAGGGCGAGCCCCTTCCCGTTGAATACCAGGCGAACGAGATTCTTGACTTCGCGATCGGCACCGAGCTCTACGGCGAGGTCCGCTGGATCGGTCAAATCCTGGGGATCGACGGCACGAGAGCGGCTGAAAGCCTCAATAATAACTACTTCCGCAACGGCCGACACACGCCGCTCCTTATCTGCATTAAGGGCGGCACCTTGAACGAGAAGAGCTACGCCACGCTGCAAGGGTATATGAACGATATTAAGGGCGAGGCCGGTCAACATGCGTTCTTGCTCCTTGAGACGGAGAACGCCGACAACCGGGCCGACTTCGACGAGACGAAAGCGCCGGACGTCGAGATCAAGGACCTGGCCTCGATCCTCCAGAAAGACGAGCTCTTTCAGGACTATATCGAGAACAATCGCAAGCGCGTACAATCCGCCTTCCAGCTGCCCGACCTCTACGTCGGCTATACCACCGACTTCAACCGGGCAACGGCGCAGACGGCCATGGAGGTCACGGAGGAGCAGGTCTTTCAGCCGGAGCGGAAGAGCTTGGCCTGGATCATCAACAACCGGCTTTTGAACGGCTACGGCTTTAAGCATGTTGAGGTCTATTTCCTTGAGCCCGATATTTCCAACCCCGACGACCTCTTTAAGATTCTCACTATCTGCAACAACGCTGGCGGCCTGACCCCCAACAAGGCCAGAGGTATCGCGGCCGAGGCCCTTGGCGAAAAGGCTGAGGACTTTACCGAGGACTGGGGCGAGGTTCCTCTTGCGGTCGCGGCTCGCCAGAGTCAGGCTGAGGCCGCCGCGCAGAGCGCGGGGAGCGTTTCTCCCGGCGTCATGTCTCAGCTTTCTGCGCAGATTGCGAAGGCGGCGAATGACAAGCAAGACGAGCTCGTCGCCATCATGAAGCAGGTTCGAGCCCTTTTGAGGGAATCCGCCTGACAGCTGTTTACAAAGTATAATGGAGGCATTATAATAAACGCAGCGAACGCGCTCCATAATACGCCGACTCAGTAAATAGATTATCAGGAGGGACCGATCATGCTCATTACCACAACTGACACTTTGCAGGGCCGCGAGATCAAGGAATACCTTGGCATAGTCCACGGCTACGGCCAGGACGTTTCCGGCGGTATCGGGAAAATGGGGGATAAGCTCATGGCGAAGACCATGGACTCCCTGCAAGAATCCTTGACCGCCGCGGGGAACGCCGTCAACGCTGACGCGATCATCGGCGTGCGGGTATTCTCCGAGAAGGGCTATGTGAAAGCGGTCGGCACCGCAGTTAAGCTCTAAGCAGTGATAAACGCCTCATGCTTCCAACATGAGGCGTTTATTATACCGTTAGGCGTTTATCCATTTTAGCGCGACCTCAAAATTCCAGTCGGCTGTGTCGAAACAGTCTAACGGATCAGCAGACAAGCGGTCAAGTGCGCTTGCCAGCTCGTCAAAGTACGCGGGCATAGGTTCACCCCCTTCCTGCGGGCGGCGTCTGCGTTTGGGCCGCAGACGCCGCCAAACTCTAAAAACAGTATAGCAAAGCCCTTTTGGAAGTTCTATGCTTTCTTTCGGCAGACGGAAACGTCTGCTTTTTATTTTGCCGTTCAATGGAAAATTATGGAGGTGATACCCGTGCCGTGTCATTGCGAAGGTCTGATTAAGGCCATCGACACCTATCTCGCCAAGGAAGACGACGAGCTGGAGCTGGCCCTTGAAGCGGCGGGGTACGTCGACGCCCCAGAGACCATCGAGCATATCGCCAGCCTGGAGGACGGGATCGCCGTTGTGCTGATCTCGGAAACTGATTATATTCTCGCGTCGCTGAAAGACCGGATTGACCTCGAGGAGTATTTCAGCGAGGTATGGCCGGAGATCAAGAAAAACAACCCGACCGCCGACAAGCTCTTTGAGCTCTTTTGGGAGGACTTTTCCGGCTATATGCAGCCCTTGGCCTCGAAGTATATCGCGGCCACCGACGTGGAGCTTACTGTGCGAGCCGTTTCTCAACGCACGACGGCCTGGACTAAGCAATGGAGCAAGGACCTCTCTGGGCTTATGCAGCTGGAAAGCAATACGCAGATCGAGAAAATCCTGACGACCGCAATGGACGAGGGGCAGAGCGTCGCCGAAGTCACGCAGGCCCTCATGGATAGCGGCATACGCAATGAATATGTTCGAGCGCGCAAGACGGCTTTGACCGAGACCTTGCGCGCTCATTCTGTTGCGAGCCAGGAGGCCATGATGCAGAGCCCTTCGGTCGTTGAAAAGGAATGGCGGCACTCGGGGGCATACCGCAACACGCCTCGGGCTAATCATGCCGCCATGAGCGGCCAGCGCGTCAGCAAAGAGGCCGCCTACGTCTTGCAGGGGCAGGACGGCGGCACCTATTATCCGCTGTACCCCCGAGACCCGAGCCTCCCGGCCGGCGAGTCGATCAACTGCCATTGCATTTCCCAGCCGATCGTCAGCGAGGAGATTCTGGGCTTGCCCATCGAGGAGCGGCGTTTGCTCCAGGAGGAGGCACTTGCGGCTATGGACGACGCTTGGGAAGAGGAGCTTTACCTCAAGAATAAAGCCCTCGCGGGTCTGTAACTCGCTAAGAGGCTTCCCAGGAGCTCCACGGTCTCCCGTATCGCGTTTTTGGCCTGGGGTCCTGGTGTTTATATTCCTGAGCTCTCGGACGCGATATGGAGCTCCTGGGAGGCCTTTTAGGCTATCAAGCAAAGGAGGTGCGACATTTGAGGAAGCAGCTGGCCTACGGCTGAGGAGGTGATCCAAGTATCTCGCAGGGCGCGGCGATATGCGCCCATATCGCAAAGGAGGTGAAACAGGTGAGCAAAGTCCAGAAGGCAATCGAAATCTCTGACGCCAAAATTCAGTTTATGTCCCTGGTCGACAAAGCGGCGAACAAGCGCCAGTTTCTCGTGACCAAGCAGGAGGGCGGCCAGGCGCAGTTTGCAACGACCGCCAGGATCGTCAAGGTGGACGACGCCACGCACTATATCACCGGGATCGCTTACGAGCCTCTGGCCGAGGACGCCCACGGCAATTTCATGACCGAGCCTGAAATCCGCAAGGCCGCATATTGGTTCGCCAAGAATGGGGACAAGGTGGATATTCAGCATAGTTTCGAGAAAGCCGAAGGGCTGTCCGTCGTCGAGAATTATGTCGCGCCCTGCGATATGACCATCGGCGAGACTCCGGTCGTCAAGGGCACGTGGATCATCACGGTGGAGTGCGCCAACGACGAGGTATGGCAGGCTGTCCAAAAGGGCGAGCTGACCGGCTTCTCTATGGGCGGCGTCGGCAAGTACAGCGAGCAGGACGTTCCGCTCAACGACGTGACCAAAACTGCCGAGGCCGAAGAGCGCGGTTTCTTCAAGAAACTTGCCAAGTTTTTCGGCTTCGAGGTGGTAGAGAAGGGCGAAGTCCTGGACCGCTACAACGAGAGCGCCCGCAATTCGGCGTTTTGGAACGCGGTCTATGCCCTGGAGGACGTGCTCCTCTATCACTACGAGTATCGGGACGGCGTCTATACCAACACCGTGAGCCCTGATAAGGTGCATGAGGCGCTTGCCGACTTCAACCGCATTTTGACCGACGTTATGACCCTGAGCGGCGACGCCGTAGTCAAGGCGGTCGAGCTGCCCGTCTGCAAGGCGGGCAAGAAAATGTCCAGCGCCAACAAGGCGAAACTGGACGAGATTTGTCAAGCACTTTCCGACTTCAAGACCGCGTTCGACGAGGACCCGGAGGAGAAGGAGGAAGAGGACACTACCAAGAAGAAGGAGGACAACAATATGACTAAAGCTGAGATTCAGGCCGAGGTCAACGCGGCCGTCGTGAAGGCCCTGACCGAGGCCGGCGTTATCAAGGCCGGGCCCGCTCCGCAGGCTACTCCCGCGCCTCAGCCGGCCGCGCCCGTCAAGAAGGCTACCGAGCCCGCGGCTCCGGCTGAGCAGGCGAAGGAGGGCGTCGACGTGGAGGCCATGGTCGCCAAGGCCGCGGAGGCCGCCGTCAAGAAGACCCTGATCGAGGCCGGGCTGATCGAGGAGGAGGCCGATCCCAACGCCCCCGTCACCAAGGGCGAGGTCCAGCAGATCGTGACCGACGCACTGGCCCCCATGCTCAAGGCGTTCAGTCTGCCCCAGAACCTTAACAATGAGGGGCAGGTCGCCAAGAGCGACGGGGAGCACTACCTGCACGGCCTTCTGTAAGAAGACCAGCAGAGAAACGACAAGGAGGAAAATGTAATGCCTATTTCCAATCGTGGTATCGTCCGCAAGGCCGCCGGCGCGCTGACTACCGACGGCGTGAGCTCCGGCCTTCTGAATCCCGAGCAGAGCCGGCAGTTCCTGCGTCAGGCCATGGAGGCCACCCCCCTGACCCAGCTCGTCCGGCACGAGATGCGCCGGGCCCGCTCCGGCGAGGTCGACAAGATCGGTATCGCCGGCCGTATTCTGCGGGGCAAGACCGAGAACGCCGACGACGGCTATCGCGCCAAGCCCACCTTCGGGCAGGTCGATTATCAGACGGTCGCGGTCCGGCTGCCCTGGGAGATCACCGAGGAGACTCTGCGGGAGAACATCGAGGGCCAGGGCCTGGAGGCCACTATCACCAACCTCATGACCCGTCAGGTCGGTATCGACCAGGAGGACTTGTGCCTCAACGGCGACACCGCCACCGAGTCCACCGATCCCGACTATGACTTCCTGAAGCTCAACGACGGCTGGATCAAGCAGATCGCCGAGGGCGGCCATGTGGTCGACCACGCCAGCGCCGGCATGTCCCTGGATGTGTTCTACAAGGCGCTGCGGTCTCTGCCCAACAAGTACAACAACGGCCGGCTGCGCTGGATCATGAGCCCCCACCGCCAGCAGGAGTGGGAGCGGTATATCCTGGACAAGGCCGTCACCGTGGGCGGTATCATCAGCGACCGGCGCGTCGAGAATCCCTGCTCTATTCCCGCCATCGCCGCGCCGGCCATGCCCGACGACAAGCTGCTGCTGGTCGACCCCAAGAATCTGATCGTCGTGAACACCTACGACATGAAGATTCGCAAGACGACCGAGGGCAAAGAGGCCGTCATGCAGGATAAGCGCTTCTATGTGATCCACTTCGACTTCGACGCCATCGTCGAGGAACTGGACGCCGCCGCCATCGTCACCAACCTGAACGCCCTGACCTGAGAAAGGAGTGCCGCATGAAGCATTTGAAACTCAAGCGCGGTATGTCCTACTCCGGCAGGGGCGTCACCGCGACTAAGGCCGCGCCCAATGTAACCGTCGAGAATGACGCCCAGGCCAACGAGCTGATCGCGACCGGCTACTTCGAGGAAGTCAAGGCGCCGAATGGCGGCGAGGTCGACCCCAATCAGACGAACCTCTTTGAGGACGACTTCGGGGAAGGCGAGGGCGAGTCTGAGGGCGGAGCGATCGAGCTGATCGACACCCTGGGCGTGACCAAGCTGCGCGAGTACGCCAAGAAGCACGGTATCTCCGGCGGCTGGCCGGCCGGCACCGGGGCCGACGTGATCCGGGAGGACATTCGGAAGGCTTTGGCTGAGCAGGAGTAAGGAGGAGACCGATATGGCAGAGCGCCCCTGGGCTACGCCTGACGACGTTCGGGACTATACCGACCGAGCCAGTGTGAAGGCGCGGACGGACGCCAAGCTCGCGGTCGATATTACCCGCGCCGAGCAGTATGTGATCGCCTACACCAAGAACGACTTTGCTGACAACGAGAAGTTCCCGGAAGTCCCGGTGCCTGTCAAGACGGCGGTGATCCTTCTGGCCGAGCACTACGGCTTTAAGGCCAAGACCGGCGGCATGATGAAGTCGGAGACTTACGACGACTATTCCTATACCGCGGCGGAGGGGACGCTGATCGACTTGCTTGATTTGCGTCCTCTTCTTGACGCCTTCGTTGTAACGACTCCGAAAGGTGGCGTCACAATGAAGCTGCGGAAGCTGTAAAGGGGGCGGCGCGCTATGGCAATCGAAAACTTTTTCGACCATACCTGCAATATCTTCCACCTGCGCAGTGAAGGGAAGTCGCCGGGGTTCGGCCTTCCGGCCGCGCCGGAGTTCAAGTATGACGCGGACCCGGACCTCGCCGGCGTCGCCTGTCATTTCCACGTTAAGGGCTTCTCTCCGTCGTTCAAAGAGCAAAGCCCGCACACCGATATGGACGGCTCCGAAAAGCTGTCTCTGCCCGCTGGGACCGACGTGCGGATCAACGACAAGATCGTCGACCTGACGACCAGCGTGGAGTATACCGCGGGCGTTCCCCGCAATATCCGAGATCACCATATCGCGGTACAGCTTCACCGCACGACTGCACAAAGAGCGCTATGAGCCGGAACATCGAGCTTGACGTTTCCGACTTCCGGCGCTTTTTTGCGCGGCTCAAGTCTGCGTCAAATGGCGATTTTCGCAAAGAGCTGGCGAATTTCGTCGAGGGGCTCGGCAATGAGTTCCTTCGTGTCCTGCAAGACGAGATCATCCGCCGCCAAGTCATGGACACCCGTCTCCTTCTGGCCTCCTTCGAGAAGGGCGGCCAGGACGGGGTGTGGCTCCTGAGCGACGGCGACCTGAGTCTCGAAGTCGGGACAAACGTAAAGTATGCCAAATGGGTGAACGACGGGCACAAGGCCAACCCCGACGGCGTGGCCTCCCGGTTCATTCCCGGCAAATGGATCGGCGATCGGTTCATCTACGACCCGAACGCCAAAGAGGGTATGGTCCTCAAGCAGCAGTTTATACGCGGCAAGCCCTATTGGGACAGCGCTTTGCGGATCATCGAGAGGATGTACCCCAACTTGCTCGAGGCCAAGCTCCAGCAATGGCTCGACACCTATTTTGCGGAGTTCCGCTGAATGAGAGGAGGCGGTCCAGTGATCGACCAGGAAATTGCGAGCATTATCCATTTTATTCTCGGGACCGCGAAGGGCGTTTCGCCCTATTACTTTAACATGCCCCAGGACTTCACGATCCCGTCGTTTTTCTTTCCCCCGCCCGAGTTCGAGGCGTTCGGCGATACGCTCCAGAGCTTCCGTTTCGACTACTCTTGGACGATTCCCGTTTTCGCCTACGACAATTCCCGAGCCCATGCGATTGCGGCAAACGTGGCGCATGTTTTGGAGACTTACCGCCGCGTCGTACCTCTGATCGGCGAGGACGGCAAACCGATAGGAAAGGGCCTCCGCTTAAAGGACCCCGAGGTAAAGGACCTGGATAAAGAAGGCGTACCCGGCGTGGCCGGGCTCGTGCTCCATTGGTCCAGCAGGCGTCCGTATTACGAGGAGGACGCGCCCAAAATGCTGCAATATATCCTGAATATCAACGACCCCGAGACGCGGCCCGAAGAGACCGCGGACGGGTAACGCAAGGAGGTAGAGCTACATGGCAAACACCAGCAAGCCGAGCGGCGCGGCCGCCGCTCCGGTTCCCGCTCCTGTCAAGTACCCTCTGGCCCGTCTGCGGCGTGACTGCCGCAAGCTGTACGGCGTCAGTACGAGCACCTTTGACGGGGCGACCGTCGGCTATAAGCCGGAGGAGAAGTTTACCGTCGCCGAGATGGGCGACATTATCAAGGTCTGGCGGGACGCGCCCATTCAGCGCAGCAAGACCGGGAAGGAGGGCAAGTAAGCTATGGCTGGCGGTACGTTCAATCGCTTGTCGGGCAAGGTTCGGCCCGGTACCTACATCAACTTTGAGAGCACCCGCCGCGACGTGATCCCCATTGCAGAGCGCGGCACCGTCATCATGCCCCTTATCAATCACGACTATGGCCCCTCGGGCGAGTTCATTACCCTGGAGAACTCTTCCCCGGACGCCTGCCGCGAGAAACTGGGGTATAGCGTTTATGACGACCACCCCAACATGCTCCTCCTGAAGGAGTGCTTCAAGAAGGCCAAGAAGATCATCGTCTACATTCCCCGCCAGGGAAAGAAGGCGGCGGCCACCGCCGATCCTCTGACTGGCACGGCGCAGTATGGCGGCGCCCATGGCAACGACCTCTCCTTCGCCGTCACCGAGAATCCTCTGGGCGGCTTTGACGTGACTAAGTACCTCGGCGCCGTGGAGCTGGAGACTGTTGAGGGCGTCGAGACTGTTGAGGACCTGATTGCGGCCGATAGCGGCGCATGGATCGTCTTCACCGGCGCCGGGGCCCTGACCGCGACAGCTAAGACCCAGCTCAAGGACGGCGCCACTGGCGAGGCCACCGTTGCCGACATTACCGAGTTCCTGGACGCCACCGAGGCGCGGTCCTGGAATACGCTGGCCTTCCCCATGGCCCCCAACGGCGAGGACGGCGATATGGTCCCCTCCATCCAGGAGGCCATCAAGACCAAGATCAAGTACCTGCGCGAGGACGCCGGCAAGTACCGCACGGCTGTCGTCGCGCATTTTGCAGCGGACTATGAGGGGATCGTCAACGTGACCAACGGCGTTGTGCTGACGGACGGTACCCGGATCGAGGCCGCGCAGGCGGTGGCCTGGGTGGCCGGCGCGACTGCCGGCGCGTCCAATACCACCTCCAACACCTATGTCAAGTACGACAGCGCGGTCGATATTATCGGCCCTAAGAGTCATTCCGAGTCCGTCGAGGCCATCAAGGACGGCGAGTTTTTCTTCTCCTTCTCGGAAGAGAACGACGTGATCGTTGAGTATGACATCAACTCCCTTACGTCTTTCACCACCAAGAAGACCAAGGACTACTCCAAGAACCGCGTGATCCGCGTCTACGACACTTTCGCCGAGAGCTGTATGCTGAATTTCCCGCCCAACAAGTTCGACAACAACGACGTGGGCTGGGACAGCATGGACGGTATCGGCCGAGCCATTCTCCAGTTGTTCTGGGACGCGGGCGCGATCAAGAACGTGGACCTGGAGGCCGACTTCAAGGTGAACCGTGAGGACAGCACCGGCGACGAGTGCTACTTCGACGTTGGCCTGGAGGCCGTGGACAGCGCCGAGAAGCTGTTCTTCACTATTCGGACCCGGTAAGGGAGAGAGGAGGAAATAACCCATGGCTATGGAGTATAATACCAGCCCTATTAGCCTCCGCGAGGCTAAGGTCATGCTGGACGGCCTGGTTGTGGCCGACGCTGTTAAGGCGACCATCAAGTTCACGCCGGACGTCTGGAGCGGCAAGCAGCTGGGCGAGCGGACTCCGTCCAGCCGGTGGCTGGGCGGCAAGATCACCGGAGAGATCACCCGGCGCCGGTCCACCCCGTTCCTCAAGGAGAAGGTCATGGAGTACCTGAAGAGCGGCAAGACCCCTGAGCTGACCATTCAGGGGATCATGAACGACAAAGAGTCTGACTTCTACGCGCAGTATGGCTCCGACGTTGTGACCGTGGTCGGGTGCGTCCTGACCGGCGACTTCAACCTCAGCAGCTTCGACAGCGAGGGCGAGGTCCTGGACGACGTGATCAGCTTCAACGGCAAGAACTTCGTCTAAGCAAGTCCCAGAAGCAGTCCCAGGAGCTCCACGGTCTCCCGTATCGCGTTTTAAGGCGGGGGCCCTGGTGTTTATACTCCTTGACCGCAAAGCGCGGTGTGGAGCTCCTGGGGCATGTCTATTCAAGTTTGAAAGGAGAAAGCAAAATGGCTGACAAGAATCTGCGCTATTTCATGCGTCCCGAGGCTAAGGAGGAAAAGATCGTTAAGGTCCCCGGCCCCAGCACCATCAAGGGCGAGGACGGCAAGCCCATCACCATGGAGGTGAGGGTCCTCCACAACAGGCGCATTCGCGAGATCAACGACTCCTATCGCACGCGGCGCATGGCTACCGACAAAAAGGGCAATCCCATGGTCGCCAACGGCGAGGTCGTTTTCAAGGTGGAGAAGGACAGCGCCCGCGCGGCCCGTCACCTGATTGCCGAGGCCCTGGTCTTCCCCGACATGCGGAGCAAGGAGCTCCAGGAATTTTTCAAGTGCTACGACATGGTGGACATGGTCGACGCCGTCTTTCCTTCCGCCGACGAGTACGCGCACGTCAGCAACGTCGTTCTGGCCGCGCTGGGCCTGGGCACCGCGGTTGACGAGGCCGACGAGAACGACGACGAGCAGATCAACGACGCAAAAAACTGATTGCCCGCCCGGGGTCTCTGGAATACTGGGGCCACCTTCTTTGGCAAAATCATGGCCTCCGCTTTGAGGAGTGGCTGGAAATGCCGCACTTGAGGCGGCTTTTCTATATCGCTTCTGAGGCGTATGAAATGGAGCACCCCATGAGGCGGGCCGGACTACTGACGAGAAGGGGGCGATAGCGCATGGCCGTTTTATCGGCAGTATTCAAGGCAGTAGACCAACTCTCTGACGTACTGGACCGCATGAGCGCGGCCGGCGCGACCGCCCTGGAACGATGGGAGCGCAGCGCCGGCGCGGCTGACGACGCCCTTTCCCGCGCCGCCGATGGCGCGGAGCGGGCAGGGCGGGCGGCCAGTGACGCGGCAGACAGAATTGAGTCCACGCAGGATCAGCTTGACCGGCTCGGCGAAGAAGCTGACGACGCTGCGGACCGGATCGATCGACTCAACGGAGAGGTAGACGACGTAGGCGACCATCTGGACGACCTGAGGGATCACCTCGACGAGGCAGGAGACGACCTGGACGACTTTGGCGACGACGCCGACGACGCGGGCAATGACTCCGAGCGGTTCGGCGAGCGAGCTTCTAACGCGCTGCAAACCGTCTCGAATATTCTGGCGTCGGCTGGGATCATTAAGGGCGTGCAGGAGCTCGCCGGCGCCTTTTTCGAGGCTTCCGACGCGGCCGCCGCTTTTGAGACGGCCACCATGAAAGTCTCCACTATCGCGGACACGAACGCGGTCTCTCTGGACACTCTCGCAAATGGTGTCATGGATATGTCGCTGGACACCGGGCAGGCCGTAGGGGACCTCTCCGAGGCCCTTTATTCGGCTTTGTCTGCAAGCGTAGACACAGCCAACTCCGTCCAGTTTACTGCGACCGCTACCAAGCTCGCCACCGGCGGCTTTACAAGCTCTGCGACGTCCGTTGACGTGCTGACCACCGCGCTCAACGCATACGGGCTGGAGGCCGACAAGGCCGGCAGCATTTCCGATATGCTTATCACCACGCAAAACCTCGGCAAAACCACCGTCGACCAGCTGGCCGCTTCGGTCGGCGGCGTGATTCCTATTGCGGCGGCCTACGGCGTCCAGATGGATCAGTTGTCCGCGGGCTACGCAGAGCTGACCAAAGGCGGCGTCGCGACCGCCGAGGCCGGCACCTACCTCAAGCGTATGCTGAGCGAGCTCGGCGACAGCGGGAGCACCGTCAGCAAAATCCTAATCGAAAATACCGGCTACTCTTTCGCCCAGCTCATGCAGCAGGGTTACTCCCTGGGCGATGTCCTGGACGTGCTTGGCGAGAGCGTAGGCGGAGACGCCGGCGCGTTCAACGAGTTGTGGAGTAGTTCGGTCGCCGGACTGGGCGCCCTGTCTCTCTACAACACGGGGGCCGAGCAGTTCAATACGACTTTGGACGCCATGCAAAACTCCCTCGGCGCGACTGAGGCGGCTTACGCGACTATGACGAACACCACCGCCCATTCCAAGGAGGAAATGCAGAACGCGGCGGCCAACCTCCAAATCGTGATCGGCCAAAATCTCAACCCCGCTATCGAGCGGCTTTACGGTATTGGGACGAGCACCCTGACCGTTGCCACACGGTTCGCGCAGGATCATCCTATTGTGGTGAAGGCCCTGGCGGCGGTCGCAGTTGGCGTCGGAGCGGTCGCGGTCGGTATCGCAGGCTTTACCTTCGTAACGCAGGTTGCGATCCCCGCGATTGCGTCCTTCGGCGTTGCTCTTAATGCAGCGCTTGGGCCGATCGGTTGGGTGGCCCTGGGTATTACTGGCATTGTGGCCGCCGGCGCGGCGCTGATTGCCATGTTCCAAGAGGAAGAAACCGAGTACGACACCTGGACGGCCAGCACCAAAAGGCAGTATGACGCCCTGCAAGACCTCAATGGCGAGTATGAGCGAGCCGTCGAGACCTACGGCGCGACCTCGGAAGAGGCTTCCCGTCTGCGGTATCAGATCGACGACCTCAACGCCGAATTTGAGGCCTCGAAAATGACGGTCGAGGAGTTCACCGCGAAGTGCGACGCCCTGGCGTCCTCGCATGAGGAGCTGGCGCAGAGCTACGCGGAGAGTACGGCCAGTATTGACGCCGAAGAGGTCGGGACTCTGGCCCTGATCCAGAAGCTGAACGACCTTGCCAGCTCTTCAAAGCAGACGGCAGCGACGCAAATGCAAATGCAGAGTATCGTCGACGACCTCAGTCAGAGCTTCCCCGACCTGGGCCTCAGCATTGAAAACGTCACGCAGAACACTGACGCCATGGTCGCCGCCCTCAAAAAAGCGGCGGAAGAGCAGGCTAACCAGGCAATGCCATTAAGTTAACCAGATATTCCCAAGTAAAGCGCAAAAAAGCACTTGACAAAAATGAAAAAATGTGCGGCAAGGCCCTGAAAACGAGATTGATTTTCAGGG
>Ga0209694_1000969_pt1 | contig 36156 bp, 45 predicted proteins | sample GluameincwithD2O_FD_187499 | JGI IMG/M metagenome (GOLD analysis project Ga0209694, IMG submission 187499) | Mouse cecum microbial communities from Vienna, Austria - Glucosamine amended microcosms incubated with D2O (SPAdes) (version 2) | ecosystem: Host-associated > Mammals > Digestive system >... | reverse complement strand
GAAATTAAATTCATATCATCGCGTATATCTTTATCAAATATTGATGCTATTGAATATCCAATATATGTCCAAAGCGACACAACTAGCTGAACTATATTTCCACTAAACTTTCTTCCCGTAGGGTCTACATACATTACAGGGTTGTTGGCACAGTATGCGTACAGGTTAAGTCCGTTTATAGTTTCGGGAGCGGCGTACTCTATGCTGTCCTGCGAGATAAAACGACCAAGTTCGGGGTCGTAATACCTTGTCTGTAAGTAGTACAATTCTGTTTCGGTATCGTAGTAGTAACTGCGGTAACGGAAGGGGTTTAAAACGCCTATTCCGCTTGTTACAGGGTTGCCGTCTTTATCCGTTACAATGTTATTCCCCCAAGCGTCGTATTCGTATCTGGCTATTAAACCGCCGTCGCCGTTTATTATAGCTATTACGTTACCCTACGCGTCTTTGCGGTAGGTTTATTATGACACATTTTTATTTTGTTGTCAAGTGTGGCAAAAGTTTAAGGGCGGGTATTGCTACCCGCCCCTTTAATTTATTTATTCATCCATTTTTGTATCAGTTGATTGAATTCCTTTTCATTAAAGCAAAGCCACGTAATATAAGGCTCTTCTCCATTCATAAAGTGTTGCGGTTCAAAAAAAGAAATATAATCATAGTCTCCATTTTTAAAAAGTATTTTAATTACTTCTCCTGCTGGATGGGATAAAGACCCTATATATTTATGTGCTACTAAGCTTTCTATATCAAAAATAATTTCCTCGTAGTTTGACTTTTCAATATGTTTAATTATTTCTTCTTCACCGTCATTTAAATTTATTATATCAATACTTTCAACTTGCTCAATTCCTTGGGCAATTTCCCAATGATATTCTTTACATCCAGTCAACGCAAGACACACAAAAACTAATAAGACAGCTATACTACTTATAACTCTGCTTCTAATTTTCAATATAATTTCTCCTTAAAAGCCAAAAATAAAATATAAAGGAATTAAAATAGTACCTAAATACAATTCGGCAAAACTCCATTCAAGCGAGCCTTTTTTATAGTAGTTATTTCCTCTATTAACTCCACCAAACCAATCAGCCGTTCTTTCCCAAGGCATTGAAAAATAGACTGAACCTTGTGCCTTAGTAAAATAGGTAATAACCGAAGGAATAGCAATTCTAGTAATATAACTAAAACCAGTTATACGTTCTTGAATACTATGACCGTATTCGTGGTTGATTGTATTTATTCCATAAATATCATCCTTTTCACTACTATTCAAAACAATATTCCCTAGAATTTGAAAAGATGAAACCCCTGATATTGAATGGCGTATAACGCTTTCTCCCTTGTAAAAACTAAACACTTTTGAATTTAAAGCTACCTGAGCATTCATATTAAAAGGGTTAAAACAACCGTTATTCCAGTCTGATATGATATCAGCGCCTCTACCTTCAATTGCTGCAACTAAAACCGCACCTATCCCTGTTACCTTACTAACAGGATTTAAAAATCCCAATATCGTACTAGTCCAATCTACAATTTTTTGAAGCCATTTTGGCATCGTTCCCGTAGGGTCTACATACATTACAGGGTTATTGCCGCAGTATGCGTACAGGTTTAAGCCGTTTATAGTTTCGGGAGCGGCGTATTCTATGCTGTCCTGCGAGATAAAACGACCAAGCTCGGGGTCGTAATACCTTGTTTGTAAGTAGTACAATTCAGTTTCGGTATCGTAGTAGTAACTGCGGTAACGGAAGGGGTTCAACTCGCCTATTCCGCTTGTTACAGGGTTGCCGTTTTTATCCGTTACAACGTGGTTGCCCCAAGCATCGTACTCGTATCTTACGGCGACTTCGCCGTCTGCATTTAACAGCGCAACCACGTTACCCTGCGCGTCCTTGCGGTAGATATACTTTCCCCCGTTATATAGTACGCCTGCTACTCCGCTTGCGTCGTATATAAACTCCAAGCCGTTACTTTGCTTTATAAGCTTTCCGTCGCTATCGTAAGTGAAAGTAATATTCCCCTTGCTCACGCGCTGTCCAGCGCCGTTGTAGCTAAAAGTTACTCCGTTATAATTCGCAAGCAATTTACCGTACAACCAATTAGCCGTTTTGCCGCGGTACATTGTAGGGTTGCCCAACGCGTTATATGCAAACGTTTCGTTGTTGTACGCTTTAAGCTTATCTCCCTCATAGTCGTAGGTGTAATGCGTACATTCGAGTTCTTCCAACTCCTCGCCGCGCTTTAACGTGTAGGGGTATTCGCACCTTTCGGTTATGTTGCCGTTTCGGTCGTAGCTGAATACAAACGTAGTGCCGCAGTACTTGTTGTCCTCGCGGATAAGCCTGTTTAAACTATCATACGTGTACTTGGTTTTCAGGTGTCCGTTTTCGCGTATTTCGCTTATATTGCCGCACCTGTCATACGTATATTTTATGCTTTCGTTTATTTTATTGCCCGTTGCATACCACACCGTTGCGGGCATATTTGTAGCACGGTCGCCTATCTTGCGGTAGGTTATGTATTCGCCGGCAACCTTGTTTGCGCCGCTGTAAATTTCTTTACCGGTGTTTCTGCCGTTTACGTCCGTTAAGGGTTTAAAGTCGTACCCCAAAACGGATATGCTTTCCAGCTCTTTCGCCGCGTTATCTTTATACGTATAGGAGTATGCGTGAGTTACCGTACCTGAATACGCTTTACTTTTAAGCAAACCGTAACTATCGTAAGTATAAGCTTCTGTAAGTCCGCCGCCCGAAACGCTTGTTACGTTACCATAATTATCGTACGTGTAAGTTCTTGTTCCCGTTACGCTGTCTGTAACGCTTGTAAGCCTATCCTTTTCGTCGTAAGTCTTTTTCAGCCGCGTTACGCCGTTTACTTTGTATTCTTCCGTCAGGCACAATACGTTGTTGGCGTTCATCTGCCCCGTGCGGCTTTCTACTACCTTTGTTCCGTCCGCATACGTTGCCGTTACTTCGCTAAACCTGCACTTGCGCTGGCTGGCGTTAAAATTATAATCCTGATAAGCATAGCTTACCTGCGTTACACCGTTTACGCTTACGTTTGATTTGCGGCGGGTATAGTCGTAGGTATATTCCAAAGCCGTATTGCCGCTTTGCACCTTTACGGGCAAGCCGTAGTTATACGTTATTTCCGTTGCGTTCTCTTCGCCCTGTTCCGTGCTTTGAGTTACGCCCGTCATCGCGCCGCTGAAATAATTTCTGCCGTACGCCAGCGTACTGCCGTTTGCAAGTTTTACGCTGTTTATCTCGCCGCCGCTATATGCGTATTCGGCGCTGACTTCGCCCGCTTCGTCCTTTTCCGACGTTACTCGACCCTTTTCGTCTACTTCGCACTCCTCGTAAAACTTTGTACTACTATTTAAACTGTTCCAGCGGATATATTTTACCACATTTCCGTCTTCGTTGTAAACTTTTTCTTCAAAATTTATTCCCGAAGTCTTTTCTTCGCCCTCTACAAAGCTTTCGGTTAAAGTCAACTGACCCTGTGCGTTGTAGTGGTATTTAGTTACCGCCGTTTTTTCGTTAATTGTACCGCTTTCGTCCATTTTTTGCACCGTGGTTATTTTAACGATTTTATCGTCGTCGTTATAAGCGTACACAGTTAAACTTTTTACTTTTACAGCATCGGAAAGGCTTTGCCAATTGCTTTCTTTACTTATCATTCGGGATAAGCCGTCATATGCGTATAGTTCTTCACGCTCATCCACTTCGCCGTTTTGACGCGTACTTTTTTTTATAACGTTGCCAATATCGTCGTAAATAAAGGTTATTGCGTTTTTAACAAAGCGGTTATCTTGCGTTTCGCAAACTTCAACTTGACCAAACGAATTAAAAGTATACCTCTCGTAATCGCATTCTCCCCCCGAAATTTCGGTAAACTCTTTGCCGTTTATATCCACGCCGTATACCACGCGCGTTATGTTTACCGTTTTGTATCCGTCCACGCTTTCTATTCTTGCCCCAAGTACAGGCGTTTTTTTTGCGTTAATTGCCTGCGTTATCAGCCGCTTAGTTTCATCATAACTAAACTTTATCTGTTGTCCGTTTTCGTTAGTTATACTACGCAATGCTTGGCTTTGATACTCAAACTTTAACACGCTACCATCCGAATACGTAAGCATTGATAACTGATTACTTTTGTCGTACGCATACTCTACGCTATGCCCGCTATTGTCCGTTATACTTTTAAGCAGACCGTCGGCATAATTAAACTTTATAAACGTGCCGTTTTTATCTGAAATGGCAGAAATTTCGCCGTTACCGTCGTACTCCACGATTGCATAATTTCCATAACCGTCAATTATTAAAACCAAATTGCCGTTTTCGTTGTAGCCGCTTATCTCTCCGTTTTTATCGCGCAAAAAATTTACCGGCGATTGCGTTATTAACTTTTCCAACTCGGATTTTTTTATAAAATACTTCAAATAACTTTCTTTTAGCAACGGTATGCTTTTGTCCGCTTGTTTTATCATTAAGTTGATTTGCTCGATACCTAAATTTTTTTGCTGTTGCAAAACGGATATTTTATTATTTATATCTTCGCTCGCGCTACTTTCCGCATTTTTAAGTTCATTCTCCAACTGATTTATTTGATTTTGTAAGTTATCCCTATTAACGATTGCCGCCCTTAACTGATACGCCGCGTCCTCCGTCATTACAGTTGAACATTTTAAATCGACGCTATCTATTTTTTCTTCGTAGTTCGAATTCGTCAATGTTCCTAAACTTGATAACGCGCCGCTCGACTTATTAACTTCAACGTAATTGTCAAGACTAAATTTTATCTGATTTACATAATCTTCAAGCTGAATACGTTCGTTTGTCCGTTGCTCGATTAAGTTTGAATCAACATAATCCCTAATTTCCGGTATTAGCGTATATTCATCGCAACTCTGATATTTATACACTTTTTTACCGTTATACGTTAGACTGCCGTCAAAATCTATTTTAACCAAACTTTTGGAAACAAATTTTTTAATACCGTCTAAGTAATAATAATATATCTCTTTCAGTGTTTTACTGTTCCCCAATTCGTCCGTAAAGCAAAATCCCGTATTCACTGCCGACTTGTCAGATATGTTCAATTTTTTACTTAAATTCAATCGCCAATTTCGCCCGCAACTATTTTCACCTATACCTATTCTATAACTTTGATAAAGGTTTAACGGTATGCGCAAACTATTATCGCTTAAAATAGGCACTGCGGTCGTAACAACGCCGTTGTTTATATCCAAATAGTTTTTTATCCCGTTTGGTAATATTATTTCTTTTATTTTCGGCTCGCTAATTTTTCTTTCCGCATAGTAGACAATTAAATCAACAAAGGTAAATTTGGCGCTCATTCTTTCGCGTTTATTGAAATATACGTAAAAATCATTTTTCAACGTTGTTCCCAAGTCGATTTCAATAATTTCGTCCTTTTTCGGAGTATATACATTGCCCTTAACATTTATTTCTCCCGTGCAGTATTCACAACGAAGTCTCATAACCATTTTAGTTATTACCCCCGTTATTTCACTATCAATATACGTCTTAGGTATATCATAAACGACCTTACCTTCTTCATAACTTTCCTCATCGGTATACGATATCCACAATACGTAATCAGTTTCCGTAGATTCAGTCCAGCCCTGATTCTCGTCGAATTTAGTTTCTAAAACATAAAATTTTATATTCGCCGCCTGTTGATTTACAACAATCTGCGGGTCTACCGTTACGGGGAAAGCGCGCTCCGCCGCGTTAATAAAACTTTGGTCGGCAATAACCTTTATGGCAAGCTCCCCGCCGTTTACGTCTATTTCGTACCTGACTTTATCCGAGCGCACGCCCGCCGCGTCGAACATATACGGCGCGGGAATGATAAACTCCGTTTCGCCCGTTTCTTTATCCTTAATTAAAAGGTCGCTGTGTTCGCCCTCTTCCACCGTCATATCGCCGATTTGCAGAGTGAAATCGTACTCGTACTTTTCCTGCCGCGAGTTTATAATAATGTTTTCCTTAATTCTGTCGTTTAAGGCAAGGTACTCTATTTGCGTGCCGTCGTAAAGCGTTGCCATAACCTTGTTGTCGGCGTCCGCGCACAGCTCGCACCCACACCCGCAATCGTGAGCGCGCGCCTGCGCCGCGTTGCCGTACGAAAGCGTTATTACTTTTTCGCCCTTGCGCAAATCGAAAATTTTTCCGCTGTGCGCGTCTTTATCAAACGCCACCTTGTACGAGTTTTCGCCGTTTACAATTTCGCCGCCGTTATCGGTAAGGGAGTTGGATATTTTTTTGTAATCGCCCTCTCCGCCGAGATAAAACTGCGGTCGGGCGGAAATTATTTTACACATTTTTTTATCCTTATCCGCCCCCGCAACAACTACGGAGTTTGCCGTGCGCAAGCCGCTTTGCTCCTCGGTATATCCGCATTCCGCCGCAAGGCTTAACGCCTCCGCCGCAAAGTCCTTTTTTACAGCCGCTTTTACGCGCCTGTCCGCTCTTTTCACTGCTTCCGCGACTTCCGCGCTGTTTTTCGTGCCGTTTGAATTCCTGTTCAATTTTAAAGTTCCCATAATTTTCTCCTTAATTTTTAATGTTTTTATTGTTGGTCAAAATAATTTTTTTAGCGGCTTCAACCTCTCCGCTCTCTTCCTGCCCGCTCGCCTCGGCAAGTTCCTGCGCGGGCGCGTCGTCCTTTACAAGCTTGTCCTTCAAAATTTCCGCAATCCGCCTGTTGGCATCTATTTCCGTCTGCGAAAGAATACGCTTTTCCGACGGTACAAATTTTTCCCAAACCGCGTAAATTGCCAAACTTGCGCTTACGGACGACAGCCAAAGCGAGTAAAACTCCCTTGTAAATTCCACCTTTCCCGCCGACAGATATACCCACAGCGCGGTAAGCCCGAACCCGACGGCAAGCGGCAAAAGAACGATAAACCTCGTCAGTTTTTGTCCGTTTTTCAGCTTGCCCGCCAAAGCCTTTAAGGGCATTTTGATTAGTCCCGTTACCGCCGCGGTCATTGCCGCGACAGCCAAAGGCGCCAATCCGTACGTTGTTACAAAATCGATAATTTCCACTTTTTCCTCCTTAAATTTTACCGATATTAAAAATGTAAGTATTTTTGCGCGCTCAATACACAAACATTTGTTCATATATTAGCCGTTAAATTATACCAAATATAGTCATATTTAAAGAATATTTTTAAATTTTTCCGCAATAAAAAACGTGCTCTTTTTGTTTGGCTTAAATTTTGGGTACAAAAATAGGCGGCAACCCGCCGCCGCAAATCGTCGTAATTTGGAGTATTGAAAAATGGGCGCCCCGCGCAATTTGCGCGGAGCGCCGTGTAAGTTAAGGACGATTTTTTTATTTGATTTCAACAATAGAAACCGCCGTAAAAGTTGCAAAGGTCATAATAACTCAGGCAGTCGCAGCAACAGCGGCAACAGTTACGGCAACAACCGCAACCGACTTGCTCGCAATCGTTTAAGCCGCTTGCGTAAGGATTGTATATAACAGTTTTCGCCGCCTTGTCGTTTTTTTCGTATAAGACGTTCACCGAAAGCGTATCCGTATTTTCGGAGTATCCTAGGCACGAATAATCGCTTAGTTTGCTCTACAATGCGCTTGCCGAGCAAATGAAGAGCAGTTTCGATACCTTTCTCACACTCTTCGGATTTATAGTGAGCGAAGTGATAGGTTCTGTTGCTACCTTGGCGTGCAATGAGCGTTGCCCCACATTCGGGACAAACGCAATCGCAAGCCAACCCATTCGACACATCATATATGGAAACCAATTCGTTATTTCGCAGAGCGAACTGCAAATATTTCATATCTATCCTTATTTAATACTGCCCCAGCGTTTCAGCAAGGTATTCTTTAACCGTCGCCACGACCGATTGAGGGGCAGTTACTTTCATCCCTGTTCCAAAGGAACAGCACCACGCAATAAATGGCTTACTGACTTGCACATCAGCAGTAAATACGATTTTATTATCCGACGTTTCATTGACACATAAATTCGACTTAAAAAAGTCAAATACGACGTCTAATAGCCCCTTATCGGCTTCAAACGATACCTTCTCGGTTTCCCCGCCGAACATACCGAACAATTGCTGTTTGTGCTTTACGATATCAGCTTTTTTGGATTCAGCCTCTTCCGTAATAGAAATATCTCGCATCGTTACTTCGTCCATACGGTCAACACGGTAATGCGACAGATTTCCAAACCAATCGTCATAACATATTAAATAATAATTGTCGTTTGAGAAGACCGTCGCAAGTGGATTCACGGTGTATTTTCTATTTTGGCTCGGGTCGCTCTTTTTCTTACGATATACCTTCCGCCGTTTAGTATCATAGTCAAAATAGGTAAAAGTTATTTTTTTCTCTTCCTCAATCGCCGTCGCTATCTCATATACTGAATAATAAATGTTTTCGTTAACGCTTTTCGTCGTATTGAATTCAACGACGTTCCGCGTCAGTACCTCAGCACGTTGGCTGCCAGCAAGTTGCGCTATTTTATTTACAAGCTCATCTGTTTTCTTTTCAGTAATAAACCCGGCGGCTTTGACCGCATCCATTAATATATGTATCTCGGGTATATCAAATTTACGGTCAGCCACATAATATTCATTGCTTGAAGATCGGTGGCACATTACTTCATACCCAAAGTTATTCAGCAGTTTTATATCGCTGTATAAAATTTTGCGGTCTACTTCAATTCCGCACTCGGAGAGTTTTTCTATAAGCACTGGTGTGGACATAGGATTATTTTCGTCCGTATCTCGGTTTAGAATTTCCCAGATTTTCAGCAGCTTTATTTTCCTTGAATTTGAACCTTTCATTTCTAAACCTATACCTTTTTAGGGTGGTGGACTCTCCAATGCTGTTTGCGTGTCATTACTTGCAAGTTGCTCGGACGATTATTGAGCTTGTTTCCGTCACGGTGATGCACTACTTCATTGGCGCGCAAAGGTCTTCCAATTTTTTTACTTGCGACATCACGATGAACAGCCACATAACCGTCTTCACGGGCCTCGGGACTTCTGGGCTTGTACTTTTGGACATAACCCTCTTTTGTAATGTACGGCTTGTGCCGTCTTAATCCAAACATATAGACACCTCCTTTTTAGAATTTTGCCATTTTATTATACCAAAAAATGCAAGCCTTGTAAATAGTATAATGTACTGATTTTAGGACATTTTCAACATTTCAACACATTCAAGTCTGACAACAAGGGGGATATAGGTCAGCTGTGCAGAGATGTGTTTAACTAAATTCCCCTTGCTTTTTTTGGCATAAAAAAAGCTCGCCCACGCAAATGTTTCAAATTTACATGAGCGGTTTTGCCCCGTTTTGGGCATAAAATGCCTGTTTTGCTGCCGTTTTTGCCTAAAAAGACGAAAAAAGTGGTCTATAAGTCAGAAGACTTATAGACCAACTTCTATGGTGCTCGTGGCCGGACTTGAACCGGCACGGTATCTCTACCGAGGGATTTTAAGTCCCTTGAAATAAGCAAAAAACACAATATGTAGTGCTTTATGCAATAGCAATTACACTATATATTGTGTTTTTAGTTACAAAAAATTTGTGGTCGCAAAAAGTCGCAAACCTAACATTTATGCAATTTTAAAACTAATCTTCAAATTTAATTGCGGAAAAATCTCTCGCCAGATGCAACACGGTTGTAACTATAACTGAGTCATCCTCGACGTAATAAACCGAAGCGTACGAATAAGTGATTATGTATCGATATTTTACCTCAAATCGAATCTTATTGCTCAACTTGTTTCCACTCTCGGGGAAGTCAACAAGTCGTTCCATATCAGACAAAATTTTGGCAACAACCTTCACGGCTTGCTCTGGACTGTCCTCAGCTATACTTGCTTTTATATCGACCAAATCGTCATAAACCTGTGGATTGATTTTTAATTTCATAATTCCTCACATCCCAAGTTTCTTTTTTAACTCGGACATCTCCAAGTATGATTCACCGTTTTCTATTCTTTGTTCTGCTTTAACTATTTTGCTCATAAGGCGCATTTCTGCCATTATGCTATCGTATTGTTCAGCATCCATTATGACATACCTGCCGCGCCCATTCTTAGTTAAGAACACAGGCGAATCAGCTTGACAATCTTTTAAAACAGTATTGTAGTTTCGCAAATCTGAAATTGGTTTAATATTCATCAATGTGCCTCCTTTAATACATTTTATTCTTGCTGTAATTATTGTAGCACAATTCTACGAAAAATACAACAGCATTTTATAAAATTTTAAATCAATTATTGCTTTAAATTCTCAAGCTCTCTACCAAGCTCTATCTACGCTCACTTCAATTGCCTTCCGCAACCATTATTTGATTATTTTATTCGTCTGATACGGTTTCACTGAGATCAATGTAATCTTCAGCTTCAGAATTCCTAAAACAACGCCTTAAATAATCAAGACCGCCATCAACACTACAACACCCACAAGAGCAAGTAACAAAGTCGTGCCGGTATGTAGATTCGATAACATCCCCACAGTGCTTGCATTTAATCGCATTTTTAATTATCTTCATCAAAGACTATCCCCCTGCAATTCAAACTTATACAATTCAAACCATTGTGCCGCCTTAACTATTTCGGCAATTTCTTCTTTAGTAAATTCTTCCTCATCAAGCTGGACAAAAGAGATTACATCAGAATTTTTAAACCCACCATACCAATAAAGAAAAGGTCTTTTAAAGCAAGGCACAATTCCAACTTCATCTTGTCCTAATAATGCTTTAGTAATTCGCTCGTGAGAGTGATAATAAACAGGAAATCCGTTTGCTCTTAACGCATTGAACATTCGCACGACTTCATCTGTTCGACAGTGTTCTCCGCCTGCTAAAGTCAAATAGTAACCGTTCTCGTTAACATCCACATATAGGCAAATTATTGTATGTGTACTACCTTGAGAAATCTGCCACATATGGCTTGGATTTTGAATTTCCCATTTCTCCTTGTCTGTAAGATTAAACCATCTTTCAAAGGCTTCAACGGAGCTGTCCTCAATGGTTGATAAACCGCCATCACGATTATCGGCAAATCGAAGATACATTTGCTTAGGCGTCATTCCGTCAAGTCCATTAAACCGCGCCGCAGTATAACAAATTGCACAAGCATTATAATACAGTTGAGCCGTCATTCCCTTGATATGCTCAACTGTTTTTTTACTGTCAACCCCCGCAAATTTTTCTATTTCTTCAGCGGACAAGGAGCCACAATAATATTCTTTTTCCTTTGAACTAATCTCCCAAAGTTTACCCCTTAAGATAACGCCTTTACGGTATTCATAGGGCAGAGCAGAATTTAAATATTCATTATACGTTCCTGCACTTAATCCGCTAATTATTTTCTCAACCTCATCTGAAAGAAAAACCAACAAGTCAGAAAAATCACGCTTGTCCCATTCAGCCTGATATTGCGGACTAATACTTAATACAGTTGAATTATTAATTAAAATCAGAACACAGCCATTAGCAGAAACTATAATTACTTCATACCAATAAACTTCTTTTGGAAACCAATCTTTCCATGACTGAACAAAAGCCTTATGTGTTTTATAATCAGCACTATCACGCAATTCTGCATAATCCTCAAACGTTCCCCGCGGAACAGAAACCCAGAATTTCCAACGCTCATTGTTTTTATCAAATGATTTAATTTTCTGCACTTTGGAAAGCAACTGCGAAAGCAATACTTTTGATTCTTCATTTAAATCACAGTCTTGACCAAATCCTAAGCTGTGCTCTTCATAATACGCCATTAAAGGTGCTGTCATTTTCTCATTATCCATCGCCAAAAATGTCCTCAAAAAATTTTGAAAAATTAAAGCTACTCAAGCTATTAAAACGTTCCATCGCTTTTTGTTCATCATCATACTTGGACTCAACCAAACCAAGCATATTAACTAATACTTTTTCATTTTCGTTATATTTTAAAATGCCGGGATGCCCGCAGAGAGTATCTCCAAGGCTATACCAAGTTTTTTTGCTAAATAGCTCATCACGAAATTGTGGATTTGTTAAAGCCATTCGATAAACAATATAAAATGATTTACCCTGCTTTAATAGGTAAATCTTGCCTTCTGCTCTATCAAATCGAATATAATAATAAAACCCATAGGTATTACGGAATTTACATTCGGTCGAGTCAAATGCTATATTGTTTTCATTAATTAAAATTGCTGGTTTCGCAAATCTTGTTTTAATAAATCCTGCGTTATGGATTATCTTTCTTTCACCCGCAGCAAAGCGTTCAAAAGTATCTTTCAGTTCTTCTTCAATGCCAAACGGTATTTCAAGAACAACATCATTAAAATCTTCTATCGTTCCAAAATATGTTTTGGTAAAGGAAGTACAGCTTGGCGCAGAGTAATCATTTAATTCAAACGAATACCAGCTCGGTTTTTTAACCCGTACCATAATTCAGAATAATTATAACATAATTACAACGACAATAAAGAGCCAAACTGAAAATGTAGTCGGCTTTTTGCAAAATGTAAAAAAATAATCGAAATACAAACCGCCAGCGAAACATTTGACCGCTGGTGTGTTGTTTTTAGCGAAACCCAATTTTAAAATGTAACTACTACTGCTTACGCCCACTCAGGAAATGATATTCTCTCATCGAGCTTTTTAAAGACCGAGCATTTTCAATCAAAATACGCCGCTCATACGGTGTGCAGTCTTGAAATAATTCTATGTATTCGCTTTCATCAACTTTAAGATAATTATCAAGACTTTCAGCAAGCAAAACGTCAGTCGTTACTCCAAGTGCATTGGCTATAAGTATAAGCGTGTCAAGGCTAGGCCCTTTTATCCCGCTTTCAATGCAGCAGACATAATTCGGTGTTTTATCTATCATTTCGGAAAACACCGCTTGTGTTAAATGCTTTTTGCACCGCAACGACTTAATTCTTTTTCCTAATAAAATGTAATTGAGAGCCACTATTTATTCCTCCAAAAAATAGTTTTCTCAATTATAGCCAATTGTTTATGATATAGGCAATTGGCTGTTCTAATTATAAACTATTGATGATAAAATTGCAATTAAATATAGCCTATTGGCGAAGGAGGTCAAATCTTGGACTCAAATTCAGAACTGAAGCAGATTGGTCAAAGAATACGCGCCGCAAGAACTGCGCAAAATTTAAGTCAAGCCGACCTCGCTTTTGCCATTGAAGTTTCCGATCCTTATATAAGTGATATAGAACTCGGAAAAACTAAAATGAACATTCTAACTTTCTGTCGGATAGTTGAAACTTTGAAAATGTCGGCTGACTCAATTCTTCGTCCAAATGTACCTGTCGTAAACCAGATATACCAGCAAGAATTCGCTGACTTGCTCAAAGATTGCTCACCACAAGAAATCGAATCTATTCTTAAAATTGTTAAGGAAATTAAAGCCTCCTTGCACAGCAAAAAGGAAGATTAGTTTCTTCGGCGAATACATTCGCTCTTATATTTTATCTTAAAAAAACTTTAAATAATATAAACCAGTAGTCAACATATGTGACTGCTGGTTTATTTATTTTTACTTTCATTTAACTTATAATTACCACAAAATTGCTTCCAGGGGGAATTATGGCAGACGAATTAGAGATTATAAATAAGTTTTATGAGATAGCGAGGACTCCCCAACAACTTAATTTTTTTTGCGAAACGCCTGAACACGCACGCAAAATTGCAGAGCATAAAACGTGGTTAAATAATATTCGTCACGAATGCCCCAGCCCTGCTAATCATTACAAAATCGGTGTTTATATCCGTTATTTCAACCAAACCCGTTATGAAGATTATCTCGCTTTCCATAAGCAGCAATACATAGATACAGTTGCATTATGTCCTAATTGGGAAATAATCGATTTTTATATAGACGAAGGTGCGACTGCGCCCAATATGGAATCAGCTCCCGAATGGTGCCGTTTGCTTAATGATGCTCTCGAAGGAAAAGTTGATTTAATCATAACACAAAAAGTTTCCAATGTTTCTAAAAAGCCACACGAAGTAACTCTGTGTTCACGTATTCTTGCATCACAAATTCCGCCTATCGGTATTTACTTTATTTCCGAAGATATTTTTACGCTTGCCTCATATTACAAAAATGATATGAAAGATACGTTCTTTTTACCAACGCCTGATTTGCAAGTCTTACCAGAAAACGCAACCGATAAAAAAGGTGAGTCTAATGATTGATATAGATAAACAAACAGAACGTCAACGCGCCAAAGCAAAAACTCGCAAGCGCATGCACGTTGAAATCGATCAAGAAAACTATGAATACAAACCCGCGGACAAGCCTATTGATTACTATGATAACGACACACAGCAAGACGTAGGTATTTATGTCCGCGTTTCAACCGATGACGTGCGTCAAACAACTTCGTTTGAATTACAAAAACAATATTACGAAGAATTTGTCATTCAACACCCCAATTGGAAATTAATCAAGATATATGCTGATGAAGGAATAAGCGGTACTTCCTTAAAACATAGAGATGCTTTCAATGAAATGATTGCCGACAGTAAAGCCGGCAAGCTCAGTTTGATTATTACAAAAAGCGTTTCACGTTTTGCCAGAAATGTAGTTGACTGTATCGGACTTGTGCGCGACCTCGCAGAGCAAAAACCACCTGTGGGCGTTTTTTTTGAGTCTGAATGTATTTTCTCTCTCAACGATGAATCACAGATGGCGCTTACCTTTCAAGCTACTATGGCGGAAGAAGAATCGCATACAAGAAGCCGCAGTATGGAAACTTCACTTCGTATGCGCCTTGACCACGGTATTCCTTTAACGCCAAAGCTGCTTGGATATACACACGATGAAAATGGAAATCTGATTATAAATCCAGAAGAAGCCCCTACGGTTAAGCTCGCTTTCTGTATGTATTTATACGGATATTCCTCGCAACAAATAGCAGATACTCTAAATACCCTCGGACGAAAATCATATCTTGGAAATGTAAACTGGACTTCTAACGGTGTAGTGCAAGTTTTAAGAAATGAACGCCACTGCGGTGACGTTGTTACCAGAAAAACATACACTATAAGTTACCGTACTCATAAGTCAGCTAAAAACCGCGGGGAAAGACCTCAAAGCACTTATCATAAACACCACGAAGCAATTGTTTCAAGGGACGATTTTATTGCTGTTCAACGAATGCTTGATAACGCAAAATATAAAAACAAATCTTTCCTCCCTGAATTGCGCGTTATTGACAGCGGTATTTTAAAAGGCTTCGTTGTAATAAACCCGCGCTGGGCAGGTTTTAAAGAAGGCGACTATTTCAATGCTTCACAGAGCGCATATATTGAAGATGAAAATGACGCACCCGCGCAAGAAGAAATCAAAATCGAAGTTGAAGCTGGCGACTTTGATTTGCGTGGCTTTGAAATAACACGTTCAGAATTCTTTGACAGTGTTAACAGGCCTTGTATTACGTTCTCCAATAATCAAATAATGCTGAATACTGAATGTGTGCGCAAGCTGGGAGAGAAAAACTATATCGAATTGCTTATCAACCCCATAGAAAGAAAATTCGCAATCAGAACAACAGCAAAGTCAAATAGACAAGCCGTTATTTGCTCCAAGGTATCACAAAAAATTTATTACACCAAGCCTATCCCCTCAGCCGCTTTTCAAAATACGGTTTTCTCACTGTTCGGTTGGAATACTGATTGTAAATACAGAATTATTGGATCTCGATTTGAGAAAGATAACGAAATTGCATATATCTTTGACGTATCCAATTCTGAAGCCTTTTTCAAATCTTATGTTCTAAACAGTCAAGAGGCAACCGAAGCCGGAACAGTATCTATTCAACCGTACACACCTTCGGGCAAACGCATCCGCGCAATTCCCAAAGAATGGACAAGCAGTTTTGGTAAGCCTTATTACCTACACGAACAGACTCTTGCAGCTTTAGATAAACAAAGTGAATCAGATTGGAAAATCCGTATGGAAGGTCAATTATATGAAACAGGAAAGAAAATTAACGTTACCCCATTTGAAGAGTTGCGGAGATATATAAAAAAAGAATTAAATGGCATAATGCCACAGGAGAAAAAGACGAATGAGTAAATCGGAAGAAACTACACCCACTAATCAGCCCGTATTAGGTGAAAATGACGAGCTTTTGGAACTTGGCGAAAACTTTAATTTTGACGAGTTTCAAGTTGTTCGCCGCGAATTCTTTGCACATTTACAAGAACCGTCTGTTTCCTTTAATAACTGCAAATTTTATGTAAATGCCGCTTGCCTTTCAAAGTTCCCCAACTCAGGCTTTGCGCAAGTGCTTGTAAATAGAGAAAAGAAAATTCTTGCACTTCGCCCCTGCTCCGAAGGCTCACGCGACTCATTTATGTGGTGTACCCAAAATGCTAACGGCAAGCGCAAACCTAAGCCGATAACGTGTAAAATATTCTTCGCCAAAATTGTATCGATGATGGATTGGGACCCTAATTATCGGTACAAATTGCTCGGTAAACTTATTCATTCAAATGGCGAATATCTTATTGCTTTTGACCTTACAGCCACAGAAGTATATCAGCGCGTTAATGTAGAAGGCGCGAAGCCCAAAACATCACGCACACCTGTTTTCCCGCAAGATTGGCAAAATCAATTCGGACTTCCTTTCAACGAACACCGTCAATCAATGCAGATAAATATTTTTGACGGTTACGCAATATACGCCATAAGAGAAGAAACGCCGCCCGAAAATGCAGAGGATAACGCTTCTCTTTCAGTAACAATAAATGACGTTGGTACTAACAATGAATAGTGTTATGTCAACCACTATGGCTGTCGATTTGAAAAAATATAGAATACGTATTCACAAAGCAACTATACATCAGTTAGGCGACCCTAAGTATATACAATTACTTGTCAATCCTAAAACTATGGAAGTTGCTATTCGCTCTGTTGAAAAAGAATTATCGGGAGATCAAACCCATAAAGTCAATATTCATCGTATGAAGTCAGATAATTCATACGAAATATATAGCCGCACATTCACTACAAAACTATGCGAAATAATTGGCGGCTTAGAAGCTAATTACTCATACCGTTTCTTTGGGAATATACTGCCTGCACAAAAAGCAGCCGTTTTCTCCTTAAAAACTATCAAACGCATTGAGCCATCGGAGAACTTAGACAATGACTAATTTACCCTCATTTAGGATTGATAAACAATTTAAATCACTCATTCGACCACTTTCTAAAAGAGAATACTCTAACCTTGAACAAACTATTATTTCTAACGGCTGCCACGAACAAATAACCGTCTGGGAAAATATCGTGATTGACGGTATTTATCAATACGAAATATGCGCAAAACACAATATACCCTTTGACTTTCAAGAACTACATTTTGATTGTCGTGAAGCCGTAATTGCGTGGATATGTGCGCACCAACTTAAACGTGATGATTTAACAGAGGAAATGCGACGTTTCCTTATCGGACTCCAATATGAAACGGAAAAACTTATTATCAGACGTAAAAGCTCCGACCTTTCAAGCCCGTATTATCCAGAGGACGGACTTCAGCCCGATGACAAGGCTCACCCTTCTCGACACATAACAGCACAACGTATAGCTAAAGAAAACAATATCTCTTATGGAACTGTACAAAAATTTGCTCTATATACACGCGCATTGGAAAAAGTGAGCGCAACAGCTCCTGACCTCGTTATCAAGATATTATCTGGCAAGTATAAGATTTCCCACAAAAATATTATTGAAATATCCAAAATGCCCATTTCAGAAATTAATCGTCTTTTACAGCAACTTGAACAAAATGACGGACAACAAGTAATATTTAAAAAAGCGAGGAACGTTATTCAAAATAACCCGTATATATCTAAACAGTCAGCGAATAAAAAGACAGTAAAAGATATGCCAACGTTTGATCCAGACGCACCTATAACCGAATTAACCTTGACAATTCCGTCTTGGCTGGGTTCAATAAACCGCACAATTAAAAACACAAACTTTAAATCAGTTTCAAAATCAGCAAAAAATAAGCTGTCTACCATTATACTAAAATTAGACAGCTCGCTAAAAGATATGCTTGCACTATTAAAGGAGAAAACAAATTGAAAGATTATAGCGCATTCGTTCCCAATGTACACTTCGAGCAAATCCCGATAAAAAACCTTGTATCAAATCAGGAATATCAACGTAATTTATCTCAATCACATATAAACCGCGCAGCTTCAAACTTTGATTTATACCAGATTAACCCTGTCAAAGTTAGCAGGCGTGATAATATCAATTATGTCTTTAACGGTCAACATACTATAGAAATTATAGCTCTCGTTTCCGGTTCGCGTGAAACTCCCGTTTGGTGTATGATATACGATGATTTATGTTACGAACACGAAGCGGACATATTCGCTAACCAAATGAAATTTGTTAAGCCTTTAAGCCCCTATGAAATTTTTATGGCAAATATAGAAGCGGGTAACGATGAACAACTAATGATAAAATCTTTAGTTGAATCATACGGTTTGCAGATTAGTTCTAAAAAAGCCCCCGGAAATATTTGCGCCATTGCAGCTCTTGAAAATATTTTTAGAAAACACGGCTACCACGCTCTTGACCGTGTACTACGGCTTATTATAGGCGCATGGGAAGGCGACTATAATTCATTTAGCGCAAACATATTAAACGCTGTAGCAAAATTAATTATCGTGTATAAAGACGTCCTAAATGATGACCTTTTTAAAGAAAAGCTGGGTGCCGTTTCAATAAAGCAGCTTACCAGAACGGCAAAAGAGCGCCGCCCCGGTTGTATGGGTTATGCCGAAGCTATGATTTTAGAGTATAACGGAAAAAAGAAAAGCGCGGCTGCAAAGCTCTCTATTAATCTTTTATATTCAAAAGACTATTCAATCTTAAATGCGCTTGCTGAAGAAGATGATACATACGAAGTAACAGACGACTCTGAAGAAGATGAAAATGAGGAAGATACTTAATAGAAAAATGCGCTTACGTTTTAAGCGCATTTGCATTATTTCAATTTAGTTTGTCTTAATACTTTTTTAGAATATCGTGATGACCAACGTCTACAAGAATAATCATCGTATCTCCTTCATAGAACCAAATAATACGAATATCCATATTGACGCTACACTCATATAAGTCTTCAGTTCCTTGTATTCATTTTGTACGAAGCGAAGGATGCATTGGATTTTCAGAAAGAATATCCAACTTATTACGAAGCTGTTTTTTCTCAATATCATTCAAATCTTTGTAATGCTTTTGAAACCTGTCGGTAAAAGTTATTTGAAAAGCCATCACTTACTCTCCAGCTTATCAAATAACGAATCAATGCTATCAAACACAGGTTTCTTTCCGCTTTTAATATCAGATTTCAATCCCTTGATTTCCTTATGCAGTTCATCTACATATTTCTTCGGATAAACAGTAACAGGCATAAGACAAATTACACCATCTCTTTCGTAAATCTCAAGTTTATCGCCTTCTGTCAACCCAAGATTTGCAACTATCTCTTTAGGTATCGTTATTTGTGATTTTGTTCTAAGTTCAGCTAACATATTATACCTCCGTCAATTAGTTATAATTTCTTACTTTCTTACTATTATTATATCCAATATTAACGGTTAATGTCAACAATTTTTAAAAATTATATTTAATCTTCATTCAAAATAATGAAAACTTTTTATCACTCGATGCGTTCATTCCCCTTAAAGATTGGATTAGTACAAAACTCTCTATGTATTCTTTCACCATTTACAATTAAATCAACCGATTTTAACCAGCCTCTATCACGTTCTACATTTTCAATTTTTTCAATGCCGTTTATATCTATGCCTTTAAAATTTCCCATACATTTAATATACTTCTTACGGCACAACGCATCAGAAAAACCACAATCGTGACATCTCACCTCTCCCCACCAACGTCCGCTAACCGATTTTAATTCATTTAACGGACAGTACTCAACCCAGAATTTCCCGTATATTGATTTGGATACTTTTATATCGCACAACCAATCCTCAATAAAATATTTCTTGGCTTTGGGAGAATATATCCATTTTGTATTATTGCCTCTTAAAATAATCTGTTCTATTGATTCCTCCGTATAGTCAGCCCCAACATTACTTAAATCGATTTCTACGGTAGGAATTCCAAGTTCAAATAATTTATATTTCTTTGCTTCATCAACTGCATGAGAAACTTTTATTTCAACATTTAAAGTAAACCCCGCACCCCACAAATCCATTCTTGCTTTAAGCAGCACGTCAGGTCTAACAATTGAATTAATATTCTGCTCCTCTATAGCTTCATCATATTCTGTAACTTTACCCACAGACTTTTCTACGCTTGGTATTGCCGGCACAAATAGACGCTTTGTTCTACACATAATTTTTTTGCCAAGAAGATGAAGCGCGGTTTCTATGCTTTTTTCACATTCTTCAGCTTTATAATGCGCAAAGTGAAAAGTGCGCTTACTCCCTTGTCTGGCAATAAGCGTTGCGCCACATTCAGGACAAACGCAACCACATTCTAACCCATTAGGGACGTCAAATATGGAAACCAATTCATTATTCTTCAAAGCAAACTGTAAGTACTTCATAAAATATAATCACTGCTTTCTATTTACTTTTTCTGCTAATACACTCATTAAATAAGGACGAATAGAATTATAAATTATTGCGCGTATCTTTTTGTGCATTTTATAAGTAATATCTTCTTTTTTCCTTTTACTGAACATTTTTAAAAAGAAATTGTAATCTTCCTCACCATCAAAGTCATTATATTCTGTATCAAATGCGCCACAATCATATAATTCCGTAATTAGCTTTCTGGTAAAAAACTTAGGTGATAATTCAATAAATTGATTATCTTCAACTGCATGTAAAAGGCGAAACATACCTTCACGCACAGAAATTTCTTCATTTAAATCAATTCTATTAAATTTCAATATGCAGCAGCTTCCTATCGGATGCAAGGCATTGCCATTTCTATCATTTACAATTATATATAAATAACGTAGTCCGTATTTACCACAAACACACGACTCCGAACACGTTTCATCCTCTATACAATCTACAATATCCCATTCTAACACAGCATCATCCCAATTATTCGCATTGGAATTATCTATAACTGCATTTATAAGATTTTCTCTATATATTGACATATAATTACCCCGCTTTTAAATTGCATTGATTATAAAAATAGTCGTCATCTTCGTCTATTACAGCCTCAAATTTTGTTATTATTAGCGTTTATTCCCCACTCATTTTCAAAAGCAGCAACTCGACTATCAATATCTGCCATTGTCATCGGCAATACTTTAGGAACGACTTCCCAATCTGCTTGAAAGTTCTTTGGTTTTTGCCAATCAATAATATAAGGATAATATACTTCTAAGTATTCTTGAATCACTCCAGCACAAGCAAAATTTAAGAAATTTTTACGACACCACCAAGCGCGATAAATCGCATATAATACAAGAGCCTCATGCTGTTTTCTGTCTCTGTCGTGTTGCGTTAAAGTTAATTTTATTATAAAGTTATCGCCCTTTTTCTCAACCGCTGACACAGCTCTACTTTCTGCACCTTGCATATCAAATGGAGAAATTAGCATATCTTCAGCAACATAATGATATATGTTAATCTTTTGCGTGGCTAAATCCTTTCGAATAAATCCCGCGCGTAAGACAATCGTATTATTTCTGACCTGTCCTGCATTGAAAACATTCAAAACTATATAATCTATTTTATTTACTGTTAGCTCTTCTAAAACTTTTATAAAATCCTCAAAGATTGGCAAGTTGCCAAGAGGGTTTTTATATGTACCTTTTTTATCATTCAAAAATAATTGTAAAAATTCGGCATGAATCTCAATCAAAAATGCAATTTTAATTTTAAAATTTTTATCAGATTGCTGTCTCAAGTTTTTTCTGTAATCATTTACTTTTAATAAATGCTTATTTAGAACGGTTTTTAACGTTGCAATAAAATCCCAATATCCGCTATTTCGAATATCAGCATATTGTTTAGCAATAATATGTGCCAGTTCTTTAGTTGCCTCTAATAAATTTTTATCGTCAACTTTCCCTACATTTGACTCAGAAAAACTATCAAATTCCTTGCGCCGAATTGCTCCTTGTGAAGATATTTTACCATTCTTTAACTTTATTGATAAATGATCAACAACAAAATGCTCCACACCAATAATTAAATTATTATTTGTATTGCTTTCTGGTTGACTTTTAAATATGAAATCGGGGCTCTCATTTTTAGTCCTTTTCATATTCGCCAACAATTCTATAAAATCTCTTGCTTTACCATGCAAATTATGTACTGAACCAAGTACCCTATTAATACAATCCGTTTCAGCATCACGATTTATCATTTATTCCCACCAATCTCCGCTATTTCATATCTTCAAGAACAATTTGTTCAGCGCACTTCTCGGCACTCGCACAAGCAAAGTATCTAAGAGGAATATGGTATGTACGGACAACGTCAAGAATTTTATAGTATTTTGAATGACCTATTGAATTTGCTTGCACCCAAACTATATCTGCATTTTTTATCATATCGGGATTTGGCGCCGTATCTCTGTTAATGAATCTAACATTTGTAAATAAAGGCTTTATTGCCTTGCTCCAAGTTTCGTGTCCACCAAAAACTACAATATTATGTTTCGCCGTATAAGGATAGTCTATCTTTAAATCGAAAGTAGAAGTATCTTCTTGAGTTTCATCATCCTGATTAAAGGTATAATTACGTAAATCAACAAGCTCTCTATGTTCTTGCTGATATACGCGCTTTAATTCATCATATTCTTTTTGTAATTTTCTACGTTGCTCTTCAATAAGATGATTTTCCGCATTGACCTTTTTAATTCTATCCTGAATATCTTTAACTAAGACTTTTATCGAATCAATAGCAGCATCATCAATTTCAATAGTTTGTTCGTCAGACTGCTCTCCATCATCAAGATCGCCATAAGTTCCAAAATATTCGTTACGTTTATCTATCTCTGAAAGAACGGCAGCCATACAAGTAATATAATTTACTTCTTCATCAGAAACACCGTTCTGCTTTAAAATCGCTTTCTCTGCACGATAGCTATTTAACCTACGCGGTAAAATTCCTCCCCCGGATAGCTGATAGATTACTTGGCTCATATTAAGCAGCTCGTTACTTTTATTTGTAGCATCAAACATTGATATGTTGTATTTAGGCAAATATATATCAGCATTGGCAAATTCAATTTCGCCGTTTGGTTCTTCATATTCCAACTTACCCGTCCAAGGCAAACGCTTTGCAGCAAAACAGACCGCAGTAGCAAACGGGCCCATCGCCCAATATCTATAATCCTGCCTTCTTTTAAGCACATAGAATATCCCGCAAATTTCATACGGATCGGCAACAGTTAATTCGTTCATTTTATTAAAAGCTCTAATTGCTTTTTCACCATGAACAGTGGTCGCATCTGTATCGTAGTAATGTTGCGCGGGAGTAAATAAGGTAGCCGCCGCAAAATCCAACTTGTCCAATTGTGAAGCCATAGTCATTTTTTCGTGGTATTCACTTTCAATCGCAGACAGTGATAAATTACCTAATTTACGATAGTCAAGTGAGGAATCAAGCATACGCACTAAGTTTTCACGCTGAACAACTATATCATAGTATTCCTTTGCAAATATATCGTGTATTCCCCAAGCCAGCTTGTCAAAATTAGCTATGCCCTTTTCTATTTTTTCCTGCGGAAGAAGCGCTATAATTCCATCAAGAACTCTTGCCATTTCTGCATCAGTTTCAGCAGCATCGCAAATATAAGCAATGCGTTCATAAACATCATTACTATGATGTAAATCAATGAAAATTTTGCTGTTATAATCAAATTCTTCCGGAAGAAGATTATTTAATTCATCCATTTTATCAGCTTCAGATAATATGTCTGCCACCCAAATACCGAAAGCAATATCTAAAGCCGCCATTTGACAAATATGATCGCCCGTAACTTGTACTCCCGTACAAAACAGCGAGGTTGCTTCATATAAGTTTAAATCTTCAGCAATATACTCATTAAGTTTTTCTTGCGCCATCTTGCATACACGTACTACAGCGGGAATGCGCATTTTAATATCGCTTTTGGTATAACGAAACCCCTTAATAAAAGTTTCCTTCGACATTTGCCCTAACATTTCTTCATTCAAATTATCCGAACTAAGTGCAGTTTCAAATATCCCTTTTATCAAACTATATAATTGTTTATCTTCCTGTGCGCGCTTACTTGACATATTTCTACCTACGTTAAAAACTACTAACTATATTATACCAAATAAAATGTAATTTTTCAATAAGGAAAACCCCTTAAATAGTAAACCTTTCTGTTCGTTGCAAATTGCAGAGAAGAAACCTCCCGCGGCTAACCGACACCGATTAAGTTTTCCCTGTTTTTTTACTTTTGGACGCGCACGACTTTTTACAGTAGAGAAACCTCCAAAATTGTGGCCTTTCGGGTGGAAAGGGTGCCACAGCGTTGATCAGAAGTCAACTCTATTCCGCAAAATTTTTTCGGACTTTAACTACCAAACTCTTTTTGTAACATAATAAATATTTAGCCAGACTGTGTAAAAACAGTTTGGCTATTTTGCTTTTACTACGAAAAAATTTTGCTCCCTTAGAGTTGACTTCTGCGGGAATGTAATAAAAAACAAAAAGATTTTTCAAGCGCCGTGCCCCCTTAGTTAATTGCCGAAAGGCAAAGTACAATTTTGGAGGTATTTAGAAATGCAAAAAGTCGTTTACTGCGTCTCAAAAGTAAACAGGGATGAAAAGTTAAAGGGTGTCGGTTATCTCGCAGAAGGTAACTTACTTATCCCTGCAACTTCACAAAAAGGTAAAACCTACATAAGGGTGTTTGAAGGTGTTGCCGAAAAATGCAAACCCGTAAACGAACAAAAGAACGAGTTTAAAGGTTACGTTGACGTAATTTACACAAATGTTCCCGTATTCAAATCAGTTGACCACGATAGCGACGAGAACAAAGAAGGCAGTTACGAAATAATCGACCAAATCGAAACTACATATTACATATGGCTCAAATTCGTAGATTAACAAAAGAGGATTAAAATGAAAGTATTTATCGGCGGTTCAATAAGTATCAAATATCTTGACTATGAAGTTCAGGACGAATTAGACAAGATTATTAATGGCGAATTAGAAATACTTGTGGGCGACGCTTACGGAGTAGATAAGCTCGTTCAGAAGTATTTAGACAAGAATGGGTATCGCGACGTAACGGTCTATGCAATCAACGGATGCGCAAGAAACAATATCGGGCTTTGGAAAGTACAGGCTATCGAAGTTCCGAGCAGCATATACGGCAGAGAGTTCTATACATATAAGGACTTTGCAATGAGTACCGACTGTGATTTTGGCTTTATGATATGGGACGGAAAAAGCAAAGGCACACAAGCGAACATACTGCGTTTAATCAATATGAATAAAGGCGTGTATGTATATCTCCCCTACCAGCGTCAAATGAAATCTATCAACGATTATAAAGATTATAAAAAACTTATGGAGGAAATACAATGAAAGAAATTAACCCTACTACCATTAAAGAACAACAAAAGAACAAAGCTATTGAATTATTGCAACAGCTAAAGATTTATGAGCCGTATATAAAGGGATTCGAGGAAGAAAACCAAGTATGTTTCTTTGAAAAATTTAACGGCTTTTGGGTATTCCAAGAACCCGAAATCGAAGCTAAAATGCGTGAAATCGAAAACAAATATAACTGTAGGGTTTACGCCATCACTCACGAGTACATTCACCGTGAAGAAATGTACAGCTTCTTAATTGTTACAAAATATCAAGAAGATTGGGATAACCTGTTACAAAACGAAGGACACAACGAATACTACGCTACAGCCTATGTTTGGAACAGAGATTGCGAATATTGCAGCGAATTCGGAGACGTCTTAATTGAAAACGCATTTGGCGGAATTAAGAGAATAGGTTAAGGTGAACACAATGGCGAAATTAAGCGAATTGAAAAAATATCTTGATTACGAATTTAGCACCGGTGTCTATACGGGCGAGGACTACAAAACATTTCAAACCAAATACATAAATTACTTACGGTCAATCTGTAAGGAAAACGGTTGGCAGTTAATAAACGTGGGCAGAAATCACTACAGCTTTTCAGCCTTTATTACGGATACAGAAAATCACTACATTTACTTATCCATAAGCGACGTAAGATTTTTCCGAAATGAGTGGTTTACAAATGTACTTATCAGAACAGCAAAAAGCGAAAAAGACTATACGGGCGGAAGTAACAAGTATTACTCTCTGCCCGTTTTACAATTTGCAATTCATCAATTATTAAAAGGAGCTTAAAACAAATGAAACTTGAATTTACATGCAAAGGCTATTATGCCAAAACAAAAAAAGAAACTACCTACACAATGGACATAGAAATTGCAGACAATTATCTTGAATACTTAAATGGATTGTTAGAAAACGGTGAGCTTAACTCTAATCACTACAACTACATAATAAATATAGCCATTCGTGAATTATCGTGGTTCAGACACATAGTTTTCAAGGAAGTTATCGCTATAAACGTTAAAAAATCATACACATACTTGGTTATGCTTGAATGGCAGACCGAGGATGATAGCGGACTTGACTACTACCTCTATCACAACTATTCCGCGGCAAAGAATAAATACAAAAACCTTATAACAGATGAAAACGACGCTGATATAAGCTGGGTTGGCTCTGAAGTATTTGACGAAAACGGTGAAGTCAATGAAGGGTATCACTTCGATTGTAGAGAAGAAACAGGTGAGGAACAGAACCTTTGCTGGAGAGTTGCCGATTTAAACAATTCTAACCGTTTTTCAATTATTACATTAACAAAAGTAGAAATTATATAAGGAGCAAAATAAATGGATATTAGCTTTCACATTAATTACAAAGGCAACATTTACACCTACAAGTCAGGCACCGAAACAATGATTTTTGATTACGGTGTACACAATGAAATAGACCGCAAATATAGTATGAAGACTTTAAAAGAATACGTTGCGCTTGTTTATGAGTTATATCTTTCAGACAGCAATGATACTCCTCTTGGCAAATTATGTGACTACGTTGCGCAACATTGGAAGAAAATCAAAAGCAAAGGCAGATACGATATTTTAGAAGAATTTTATTTAACAGTATAAGGAGCAAAAATATGACAATTTTAGAATTATATCAGAAAGGCTTTATTAACGCTATCATAGAACTTTCAGAGCAGCGTGACGACATATCCACCTACGAAGATCTGAAAGAGTTTATCAAGGCAAAAATTGACGACGACAATTTAATCGTAGCCGCGCATTTGACTAATGCGTTAAACACCTGCGCTTACGCAGAATATTACAGATATGACTACTGTATGGGAACGCTTGAAACACCCTCTCCTTTAAATGACATATCTGATCTTGAAGACTTCTGTGACGGAAGAGCCTTCAAAGTTGACGCGCATATCAATTCACTTGACGGGGGAATGGACGAAATAACCGTACTTGAAGAACGGCAAAAGGGCAACCAAAAATATTATATAGTTAAATACAAAGATATTTTCTGCACGGCGATATTTAACGGCTTTACTTGTAGCTATTATGCAGATGACGTTTACGGGGTAATAAAATGAGATATTTATTTTACTACCGCTCAAACGGCGCACTCATATTTAAGTACAAAGATGATTTCGGAAAGCATATAACGCACCGCTATATCTTTTACTCATTCAAAGAAGCATTGAAATTATTTCGTGAACAATATGGCTTAAAATATAAAAAACTACAAATTAAAAAACTTAATGAGGAGGATAAAAAATGATTTCAAGTAATTTGGATATAAAAATTATCATAGGCTCATGGGGCTCATATAACGCTTGTAACAAGCGTGCATTAGGCTCTACTTGGCTTGACCTTTCAAAATATACCGAATGGGAGCAAATCGAAGAAGAACTCAAAAAACAAGGCTTTAAACTCGACAGCATAGACGAAGAACTATTTATCCAAGATATTGAAGGCTTACCTTCTGACTCCTGTAATTGGGATTATATGAACCCTAAACGTCTTTTTGAAATTTTAATGGAATCAGACGTTCTATATTGTGATTACAAATACGAAATACTGCAGGCCTTTTTAGAAATTAAAAACTTTTCAGACTTTGAAAACCTTGTGGACTCTTATGGTGCAAATTGGGATATGGACGTACATCTTTTCAAAAATTGGGATTGGGACGATTACGGACGCGATTACTACCAAACCTGCAACGGTGAAATAAATAGCGATATAGACAACTATTTTGATTTTGAAAGATACGGTGAAGACGTCGGCTATGACAACGCTTACAAATACAGCGAAGGAATAATCGTAATATACGAATAAATAAAAAGGAGAATTTATATGAACATTTACAAAGAATTAAAAGACAGACACCAAAAAGAAATGGATGCGTTCCCCCTCGGAGCTGCATTTAGTGGCGACCAGTTTGCAGAGATGATGCAGAAATGGGGCTTAACGGTTGACGATACTGACAAAATATGTTCCATTGGCGGAGGCTGCTTTATCCGTAAAAGCGATAAGGAAGCCTTTTTTAATATGCTAAAAAGATTTAAAGACGAAACGGATGCCGCCATTGCCGCAGACGAAACCGGCGACGGTTTTATCTACGATATGTTCTATTATGAACTTGCAAACCACGAATATTGTATTACTTACGAATACGACGAAACCTTTGACGCGCTGGGTCTTACAGAAGAACAAGTTGTTGCCGATAAGCGTTTATTACACGGCTTAAAGAAAGCAGAAAAAAATTATTTAAAAAACTGTGATTGGTAAGGAGCAAAATTATGAAATCAAAAGAAACTATTATATTCGATACATATTACGACTCAGAAAGAGAAAAAGAAACTCGAGAATTTTTATTTGAAGATTATCCCGATGAATGGACTTCGCCGGAAGCAATCCCCGAACAACGCGTACTGGACGAAATCGAACTTCAAAATTGTGAATTATGGGAAGACATTACGGACTGCTTAGCCTCATTATTAGACGAAGATTGCTACTTATTAACAGGGTACTTAGGAAGCTGGCGAGGTAATCTTGACGGAGGGAAATTCATTAAATCCATAGATGATTTTTTAGACGTCACTGAACATTTGAACGATATAAAAATTATTGACCAAAACGGGCACCTAATAATAGAAGGCAGCCATCACGATGGTTCAGACAGATATGAGCTTAAAAAGCTAACCCGTAAAGGCTATGAACTCGCAAATAAAAACTATTTTGCCAATGACCGCGAATTACATAACACAATTATGAAAACGAACTTTTACTCGGCACTCCCCCGCTTTGCTAAAGCTCTATATTGGTACGAACAATGAATGAATACGGTTACAAAGTCTGTTATAGAAAGCAAGGTAAAGAGAAGTTAAAAATCTATTTAATAACTAACACTTACGACCTTGCTGAATGGCATATACGCTGGTATAAAAAACACACACCCACGGACAGTGATACAAAACGTCCGTTAGAAAACGTTATTTGGGTTATTGTTCCTATAAAAACTTATATCGAATATAAACGCTTATGGCGCGGTTGCCCGTTCTGACGTGAACGGCTTTTTTAATTTATAAAAAAATTTAAGGAGAAATAAAAATGAAATACACAAAAATATCAACCGATAAGCTGTACTACCTCTGCAACAAATATCAGTGGTACACAAGCGGCGATACCTTTCAATACGAACTGCTTTTTAATGAGTGTAAAATTGGTGCGCCCATTGAACGCCTTGCAACATTTATTTATGTTTGCTCAAGAGGCTATTCAGAAAAAGAAATTTTAGAAATACTTAAAAAGGAATGTGATTGCAATGACTAAATTAAATTTAACCGCAAACGATAATCAGCAAAAGATTATATTAGAACATCTTACGCCGCTTATAAGTGACGTGCTCGCAGAAAAAATCAATAATGGTGTGCGCGTCACGAAAGACAATAAAGAGCTTATAAGCAAAAAAGACCTTAACACATTTATGGATTATTTGTATGAGGAAGCCAAAAACAGAATACCCGAAAAAGACCGGCACGGAAAACAGTGTGTCGGTATGGAGGGCGATGATATATTAGGTATTGCTATTCATTACTTTGAAGAAGATAGCATACACGGCAAACTGTTTAATTTAGACGGAACGGAATATCAGCCGCCAAAACCCGCTAAAAAGACAGTAACCCCTACTACTACTTCATCAACCTCATATACACCCCCAAAACCTGCACCGAAACATCAATTAAATATATTTGATATGTTGGCAAGCAGTGCAGAACCCATAAATGAAAGACCTGAACCTAAGCAAACAATACAGAACCCCACTAAACAAATCAGTCCTATTTATGAAGAATATCTGAAAATACAAAAACTCTACCCCGAATTTGTTATTGCATACCGTTTAGGCGATTTCTATGAAATCTTTGGCGAAGATGCAGAAAAAATTTCCGACGACCTCGATATGACATTGACGGGTAGAGATTTCGGACTCGAAAGCCGTGTTCCCATGATAGGTATTCCTCAACACGCCATTAAAAGCTATATAGCTAGAATTACAGAACACGACTATAAGTTGGCTATTGTTGAAAGTGCAGATGATATACACCGCTTTATATCACAAAATAACCAAACTGTTGAAATCGATACGGGCGAAATTCTTTCGGACGATATTGGAGAATTAAGCGTTGAAGAAATGCGACAATTTGATGGAGATTTGAGCGAGCCTGAAGAGCTGATGACTGTTTCAAAACTTATAGGCGAATCACCCGTGGAAAATGATACGGACGCAAACGAAATAGCTGACTTGCTCAATAGTCCCGCGGATATTCAGTCTGAAATATCAGATGACGATTTTGACATAGAAAAAGAACGCCAGAAAATAAAAGCATTTGATTTGGAATCAATGATAATCTTGCAAGAACTGTTTGATGACAAAATTACAATCATTTAAGGAGAAAGAAAATGACCATTAACGATATAAAACCAATTCCAAAGTACATAGAAAAACTTATAGAAAAAAAAGATAAAGAAGATTATAAAAAGCCCGACGGTACAACACGATTTTACGCTTACATATCCCGTTATAAAAGAGAGATTATAAAAATAACCGTCGCCGTAAAACAATATAAAGGTAAACGGTATTACAAACAGGTTGCTGTTCACGGCTTAAACGCAATAAACTGTTTTGTAAAAGATATGGGTTTTTATTTTATTGGCGGTTATAAAGTAGGCTGGTATGCAGAAGGCATACAAAAATATGAAAAATGGTACGAAGACGGTAAATGGGATGTTGCAGAAGATAAGTACTTCGATCCCTACGCTTTCATTGTCAACCGTGAATACATACTCAAATTCCCCGAATACAAATACAGCGCCGTAACAGAATACAGATACGTTGACGTATTCAAATACCTGCGTTTATATAAACAGTATCCGCAAGCAGAGTTATTAGTGAAATTCGGGCTATCGAATTTAGCTACATATAAAACTATCCTTTCATTACTTGCAAAAAACAAAGCATTCAGACGCTGGATTATACAAAACAGATATGAACTTGCAACACACGATTATTATACAGAAACAATTATAACGGCATTCAAACAGAATAAACCGCTTGACGAAGCACAAACGTATTTGAGTTGGAAAAAGAAAATCTGCCAAGATAAATATTACAATCCTATTAGAGAACTGTTCAAGGGCAAACTCCTTGAACAGTTCTTTTCTTATATAAAAAAGCAAAGCGCAAGTGAAAACAGTTATCTTGATTACCTTAAAGCGTGCAACTATTTAAAGCTCGATATGACCGAAGATAAAAACCGCTTCCCGCACGACTTTTATCGTTGGCACGACATTCGCATTGACGAATATATGACGGCAAAGGCTATTGCAGACGAAAAAGAGCGACAAAAACTCTATAAATCGTTTGCAAAAGTTTCAGAAAAATATCTGCCTATGCAACGCAACTTAAACGACGCTTATATCTGCATAATAGCGAAAAGTCCTGCGGAGCTTATCAAAGAAGGTAATACTCTTCACCATTGCGTAGGACGAATGGGATACGACCAAAAAATGGTGCGTGAAGAATCGCTCATTTTCTTTATTAGGACGGTTGCGGAACCGGACAAGCCGTTCGTTACTATCGAATACTCTTTATCCCAAAAGAAAGTACTTCAATGCTATGGCGACCGTAACCATAGACCTGACGAAACGGTAATGGATTTCGTTAATAAAAAATGGCTTCCATTCGCAAATAAACAGTTAAATAAAATTAAAAAGGCTAATATCATAGCCGCATAAGGAGATAAATTATGAACAACTATTTCAGAATTACAGGTTACTACCCCGCTAAGGACATATGCTTTATTGCCGACAGCAACGGGCTTTACAAAGAAATTTGGGAATTTAGCGCAGCTCTCATAGGCAAGGGTGTGAAAGTGCTTGAAGTCGGGAACGACCAAAAATTTGAATACGGTAACATCGAACCCGCGGAAGCAGATACGGAAAATATAATTCTGCGTGCTTGCGCAAAAGGACAGCCGACATATAAAAACGGCACCGTCAACATAAACGGCAAATTCTACACGCCTAAAAGGTGATTACATATGAGAGGACAATTATCCATATTTGATGGCACAGACCAATCGCTATTGAGCAAAAGCATTAAGCTCATTAAAGAATTTGAAAACGGCGCTTTATCACGTAATCCACGCGGCTATGTAGTCGGATATAGCGGAGGCAAAGATAGCGACGTCCTCGTTAGTCTATTTATCAGAGCCGGTGTGAAATTCTGTATAGTACACAACCACACCACTCTTGATATGCCCGAAACTGTTTACTACATCAAACGCAAATTCAGTGAATGGGAACAACGAGGAATACCTTGCAAAATCTATTACCCTGATACAAATTTCTGGTCATTGTGCCTTAAAAAGAAAATGTTGCCGCAACGACAATTCCGCTTTTGTTGCGCAGTGCTGAAAGAAGCACAAATTCCAGAACTTAAACAATCTATACGCTCTTTTGGTGTTCGTAAGGCTGAAAGTAAAAAACGTTTATTATTGCGTGACAGCATAGAAACGCGCAACAAAGAAGATTATTCCGATCAGCAACGTTTTCATTTTGACAATACAGAACAAGTGAAAGAAATAGGTGCCTGCTATACCAACAATTATTTTATAGTAAACCCTCTCGCCTATTGGTCTGACGATTATTTATGGGATTATATCGAAAGCGAAAGGATAGAAATTAATCCGTTGTATCAATGCGGATTCAGCCGTATAGGTTGCATTGGCTGTCCTATGGCTGGTGTAGAAGGTAGAATTAAAGAATTTGAACGTTACCCCAAATTCAAAGACCGATTTATAAAACTCTGTGATGACATTACTGAAATACGAAATATACAGATGAAAAACAAAAAATCTTTTAAAACCGGAACAGAGTATTTTGAATGGTGGTTAAACAACGGAAAATCTATAAATGCAGATGAATACAACTTATTCAATTTAGGAGAAGAAGTATGAAAAAATCAAACGGACAACAGCTTTCGCTATTCGATATAACGTTAGAGCATAATACGGAAAATATAGTAATTACAGCGCCGGCAACCAGCGAACCCGTAAAAACGGAGAAAGTGATTGTCGGCGGTGTTAATTTATGCCCCTATCCGATTCCTACCGTTGACGGAATTATAAAAATATTAGACCGCTCAGCCTACAAAGTAAACCGTAGTCAGCTTATATCCGACGTGTTTGAGTGTGGCGCTATGGCAATCTCAAATATGGTGGACTTCACTAAATACGATGAACGTGAACAACGGTATAAAGATATTATGAACGGATACAGCCCCAAAGAGCGCAATTTAATTGTTGAAATATTTAGCAAGGTATTCGCGCTTTCTTCATCCGTAGTTTACGATAATGGGAAGTTTGATGATTACTTAGGCGAACTGTTTATGCGTTGCAATCAGGGCAATAAATATGCAGGGCAATTCTTTACACCCTACCATATATCCGCGCTAATGGCAAAAATGGCCATAACCGACGCCGATATTAAACAGGGTGAAATAATAACGGTTTGTGATCCATGTTGCGGTGGAGGCGGTTTAGCAATAGCCGCACTTGACGTTCTCAAAAACGATTATAATGTCAATTACGCTATGGACTGTTTTATCGAATGTGCCGATATAGATATTCGCTGCGTGCATATGACTTACTTGCAATTAGCACTCGCCGGCGTTCCCGCCATAATTAAGCATCAGAATACTTTAACGCAAGAGTTGTACAGCGTTTGGAAAACACCCGCATATATATTTCAATATCCGCGGTTTTGCAGATTTCAGTAATGTCGATTTATATAATTAAAATTCTATAATACACTTAAAGCCGGGAATTTTCAACTCCCGGTTTTTTTATGCTGTCTTTATTTACATATTGCTCCATTAAAGCAAACCATTTTTTATGTTTATCTGACACAGCAAAAATAATCTCTTCACCACTCAATAGCGTAACAATTAGCGCTTTCCTATTAAGTCTAAATCTGCCTTTCACGCCCGCTTTAATTTCATCATACGTCAGAACCAAATAGAACATTTTAGTAGAAGCAAGCTCAGCAAGACCTTTCACTAAACCGCCTTTTATATAAGTAGCAAAGAAACCGCGCTTATTAAAAATCAAGCCTTCATCTGTCGCTATAAGCTCGCCAAGTAAGCCTTTTCCGTCTTTCCACATAGTAGTAACACTTGATAACAAGACTTCCATAAACATTTCCTCATACCAATTCTTTATATTCAAACAAATTATAACACAAATACATTAAAATCCCAACGAATAATTTCTCACTCGTTGCAATTTCTGCTATTTTTGCAATATAAGGCGGTTACAAAAATGTAACCGCCTTGTCCTAACACCCTTCATATCAGCACTTTAATTTATAAGCTTGATAATGCCCTCATTACCAAATCAATATCCTTATTCTCCAATTCGTGAATAATATGTAAATAAGTTTTCTGAGTAGTAGTCATACTTGCGTGTCCTAAACGCCGAGCAACACTGGCAATGGTAACACCCGCAAATAAAAGCAACGATGCATGTGTATGCCTCAACCCGTGAATAGAAATTACAGGTACCTGCGCAGCTTTACATCTTCTTACAAGTAAATCATTTACAGTAGAATTATATACGCTTACACCTTCTTTAGCAAAAAGCGGTTCATTCTCAGGCTTATCTTTAATCAACTCCGAAAACTGCACGATAGTTTGCCAATCAAGCTGTATCTTGCGCACTGAAGACTTGTTTTTAGTAGGAAGAAATCCGCCATTACCTTTATAATCCCACGTTTTATCAACCGATAAACTCTGATGCGGGAAATCGAAGTCTTTAGGCGTAATTGCCAATGCTTCCGAAAAACGCAATCCTGTTTTTGCAATTAAAAGTATAAGCCAATCAAAATTAATTTCGGGCGTTAAATTAAGAGTTTTTAAGAGCGAATGCAATTCAAATTGACTTAAATACTTAGGCTTTTTATCCCGCGGGGTTTTACCTTTAATAATTGTTTTCCTTGTCGGGTCTCGCGCAATTAAGCCCTCATCAACGGCATCAAGAATTGCCCCTTTTAACTGATGATGAAAATCCATAGTTGTCTGACGCTCGTGTCGTCTGGCATAATCATTCATAAGTTTCTGATATGCAACCCTATCCAAATCACAAAGCCTTAAGTCGGGAACTAATCTGCGTAACCAATCAAGTGCAAGATAATACTTGTTCATGGTTACCTTTCTTATAGCGCCTTCCTTATACACTCTAATCCAACGTGCGAAATAATCGCAAAATAATTCTGTCTTTTCTTCTTTTTTTGTCATAAAAATCCTCCGTGAAAATCTTTTAATTTACGCTGATGAAGGGTGATAAGGTCGTCTAACTTCTGAAATAATCCCCCTAATTTATGCTGTTCACACTTGGTAGGTACTGTAATAAGAGTATTACCGACCAACTCTTTATTGAGATTATTAACCG
>Ga0209694_1000964_pt1 | contig 36218 bp, 23 predicted proteins | sample GluameincwithD2O_FD_187499 | JGI IMG/M metagenome (GOLD analysis project Ga0209694, IMG submission 187499) | Mouse cecum microbial communities from Vienna, Austria - Glucosamine amended microcosms incubated with D2O (SPAdes) (version 2) | ecosystem: Host-associated > Mammals > Digestive system >... | reverse complement strand
GGCAAAAGAAGGATAAAGGGCAAGGTCGAGATAATCATCGACAAAGGAACTGACAGTAGTGAAGACAGAATCCATCTCAATATGAGGGAAGAGAGAATGGAGCAGTGGCAAACGGCCCTGAATCGAGTTATAGTGTGTTTGGTAATTTTGTTTATTAAGCATGAACATATTTTACCAAAAAAGGCACCTCATCCATTACGGATCAGGTGCCTCTTTTTATTTTTGGACTGTCAGAAATTTAACAGCCCCTTTTTTCGGAAGGTGGATCAGACGAAATGACCAAAAGAGATGGATCAAATATCTTTCATGATTCTCTTTTCGAATAAGCCGGTCAATACGAAGAAAATTCGATTCTTTTTAGGTCAGCTTGATCTTTCAACTGAAATTCACTTTCGAAAAGAAAGGGTATTCAATAATTTTTTTGGTCATCCCAAATTCATACGTAAACCAATTTGTATACTTAAAATGAACAGGATATGTAATTTGAACCATACTTTATAAGCAAAACTGAAAATATATGATTGGAAAAATTCTATTTCTGTTGTTTTCAGGATACTCAGCTGCCGGACTGGCGGATAAAAATTATAAGCATAAATCAAAATCAGTATATCAGCATGATTGAATGAGAAATCCATCAAGTATGGATTGAACAGTCATCATTCAAAATAAACACAGCGTACTGATAAGATAGCTCAGATCTGTGAAAAGTGATCATTAGCGGGCTCCATTAGAAAGTGATCATCGGTCATCAATAAACCAATACAGATCAATCAGCGCTGAATGCATAAAACAATAACAGAAAGGGCAGGATTTTATGAACTATGAAATTGGAAAAAAACTAAAAGATTCAACTACTTTAAAAATCGGAGGACCAGCTGCTCGATACTATCGCCCAGGCAGTGAAGAAGAAATTCGATCCATCCTGCTTGATGCCAAAGAGTGTAATGCACCAATTTGTATGTTAGGAAAGGGAAGTAATGTCCTTTTTGAAGATGAAGGTTACGATGGTTGGATTATTGAGACCATTACGAACTTTACAGGAATCAAGCAGCTTGATCCTAACAGAGTTGAAGTGTTGGCTGGGACTACAAATGAGCAACTCGCAAACTGGTTGGCTGAACGTGGGCTTGGAGGATTTGAATTCGCTTCAGGGATACCAGGAACAGTTGGCGGAGCGGTGATAATGAATGCGGGAGCCTATGGTGGAGAAATCAAGGATATTATCGAATCCTGTGAATGGATGGATGAAGATGGAAATGTTCATAATACCCCGGCAGAAGAACTTGATCTTTCCTATCGTCACTCCATGTTCAGCGATCGGTTCGGCATTGTTTTAAAGGCGGTCTTTCAATTTGAAGATCGGGATAAAGAAGATATTTATCATGCAATGGACGAGCTTCATGAAAGACGGTGGACCAGACAGCCTATGGAGATGCCTTCGGCAGGAAGTACTTTCAAACGGCCTGAAAACGGGTTTGCGAGTGCTTTAATCCGTGAATGCGGCTTGCAGGGAATCAGTGTTAATGATGCTCAGGTTTCCGAAAAACATACTGGGTTTTTGATCAATAGAGGACAGGCAAGCTGCAAGGACTTTCTCGAGCTGGTGAGAATTGTTCAGGATGAAGTTTACAGGAAAAAAGGAATTCATCTTGAAATGGAAGTTCATGTGATTCCAAAAGAAGGAAAGTAAGGATTTTCTGACTTCAGACTTCTGAAAATCAATAGAATTAATTTACAAAAACCTGATAATTCAGATTTTTGTAAATGCAGTAACAAAACTGAAATGTTTGTATGATTAAACTCTGATGGGTTTTAATCACTTTTTAAAATTTGGGTTTCTTCTTTAAGTAAAGCTCTTAGTGAGTCAAATATTCTTGATGCTATATTGAAATTGATAAAAAGTGACAGAAGCAGCCAATTTTAATATTGAAATTTTGTTTTCTGTTATAAAAAATGTTTACATAAATTTTACAAAAACCCCTTGTTGGGAATCGGAATTGAAAAAGATCGGATGATAGAATTATTGTGATTTAAATGGCTGAAATTCAGCAGTAATTTCTGCGAAAGGAATGTAAAGAATGTCTATTGAAATTGTTCAATCGATTCTGCTTTTTGCGGGCGGTATCGGGATGTTCGTTTACGGCATGCAGGTCATGGCCGACGGACTGCAGCAGGCAGCTGGTGAAAAAACAAGACGCATGCTTGAAATACTGACAAGCAACAGAATCATGGGTGTACTTCTTGGAGCCTTGGTCACAGCCATCATCCAGTCTTCAGGAGCCACAACAGTTATGGTTGTTGGATTTGTCAATGCGGGGCTGATGAGCCTGTCTCAGGCAGTAGGAGTCATTATGGGGGCAAACATCGGAACCACAATGACGGCCTGGATTGTTTCCATGTCTGAATGGGGAGCTTTTCTGAAACCTGAAATGATCGCTCCCTTGTTATTGATTATCGGAGTTGGGATTCAGATGGCCAGTAAACGGGATCGAGTCAAGCAGGCAGCGGATATCCTGATTGGTTTTGGAATCCTGTTCATTGGATTATCAACGATGTCAAATGCGGTTACTCCATATTCGGATGCGCCAATCTTTACTGAAGTTTTCCATATCATTGGGGGAAACCCATTGCTTGGTTTAATTGTCGGGATGCTTGTTACGGCAATCATGCAGTCATCTTCAGCATCGATGGGAATCCTGCAGACTCTGGCTCTGACTGGGATTGTCAATTGGGGATCAGCAGTGTTCATTGCTCTGGGACAGAATATTGGAACCTGTGTAGTGGCCTTAATCTCAGCGATTGGTGCAGATCGCAATGCGAAACGGGCAGCAATGATTCATCTGGAATTCAATACGATCGGATCACTGATTTTCGGTGTTGCTGCTTATATTGTTTTCCTGTTTGTTCCAGGTCTGGCTCATTCTGAAGTGACTTCGACTTCATTAGCCCTGTTCCATACCAGCTTCAACGTATTAGCCACTCTGCTTCTTCTGCCGGCTGCTAACTGGTTAGTTAAACTTTCTGGAATTCTGATTCCGAAGCAGGAAATCATGGATCATACTGTTCGTCTGGACGCTCGTTTATTAAACCAGCCAGCAATAGCCCTGGCGGCTGCCGATAACGAAATCGTACATATGGCTCAATATGCCTTGGAGAATATTTCATATTCCAGAGATGTGTTATTAAATGATGAGAATTATGAAAAATTGATGGAAAACGAGGATAAGGTGAATAAGTTTAATAATGAGATCAATTTATTCTTATCCAAACTGAAGACGACCTCAATGACCTCGAAACAGCAATTAAGATTAAAAAACTCGATTCTGGCCCTTCGAGATATTGAGCATATTTCAGATCGCTGCAAAGAAATAGCCAATGAATCCAGAGACGTTATTCATCCAGTACCTTTCTCAGAACATATTGTTGAAGACGTAAACTCTATTTCTGCTGAATGTTATAAAGCGGTTAAGTATGCCATTGAAATTTATCAGAGACAGGATCCTGAGCTGATTAAGAAGGTCAACCGCTATGAAGATACGGTAGACGCCATGGAGCGAAAGATGAAAAGAAAACGTCTTCAGAAGCTGGAAGCTCATAATACAGATGTCATCAACTCCATTAAATTTCTCGATGCGATGGACTGCTATGAACGTATCGCAGATCATGCAGAACGGCTCGCTCACTATATCGCTATTGAAGAAGGTGTAGAACCGGGGACGACTTCAATGAAAGATAAAGAGACTGAGCTTTCAAAACGGTTGGACGATTCAGCTGAAGCTGAAATTGCCATATGATGCGATAGCGTGACTTTGCTCAGATGTTAGTAATTCAAGTCTGATTAGGAATGGATAAAACGGATAATTAAAAAAACGGTGCTAAGTAAATATATTAGTACCGTTTTTTGCTTTATATAGTTATCAATACTCCAAAATTCATGAAGGAGATTTTCTTATTTCAGTGACTGAATATTATGAAGAATGAACAGTTCTGCTGCTCCAATCGCAGGTGCTAAATGCTCTTTAGAAGCAATACGCAAATAGTCTGGATTCCGATCGAAAAGATCCAGAGGTTTAATTTTATTGTTTAGTCTGGAAAGATCACTTTTTATATAACTGCTAAGCGGTCCTCCGATCATAATGTCCATATCAAATGCCATTCTCAGGTTGGAACACAGCAAGGCCAGAGTATCAAGCAATTCATCCCACCGTTTAGACTTTACCGGATCAGAATTATTTGAAATATCCTTCATGAATTCATTCAGAGTCTGATTGGTACCTTCTAACAAAGAACTGGTTGAACAGTACGGATCAGCGCATCCCTTTTTGCCGCAATAACAGGTCTTACCGTTAGGATATAAAATCATATGTCCAAACTCACCGGCCCGGAAATGATCTCCCTGTGCGATTTGTCCTTGATTAAACAGAGTTCCGCCAACCGTTCTACCAAGATTTAGAAAAATGAGAGAAGCCTCTGTTGGGAGTCTTTCTGCCAGTAAAGCAGCATTGGCATCATTTTCAAATAACAGCTCTACTGGCATGACTTCTTGAAATCCTCCAAGAGAATAGTTCTGTAAATCAAGCACATGAGACTTTGTTAAGGATCTGGCTTTTTTATTGATGATCCCGGGAAGGGCAATTCCACAGCCAAGTAATTTTGGATGCTGGGCGTTTTTTGCTAAAAAGTGTTTGAACTGTTCGGAAAGAAAGTCCAGGTCTTTCTGAGTCCCAGTAAATGAATAGGGGATCTTGACTGATCCCAGAATACTTCCCGCAAAATCGAGCAAGACCATGTTGATGTTGGATTTGGTAATTGAGATTCCAGCTGCACAGGCATATTGAGGATTCAAAGCTAAAGCTGTTGCTTTCCTTCCGCCGGTTGATTCAAGCATCTGATCGGGAATTAATATTTCTTCATCAATCATGCTGCTGACATTCGATAATAATGTTGGCATGCTGATGGAGAGTTCGCTGGCAAGCTCAGCTTTTGTCGCATTATGATGAGAGTATAAGTATTCGGCGATTCGGGAACGCACCGATTGGTTTTGCTTTTTGGCCATCTTTTTTCAACCTCTTTTTAAAGTATACAACTTGTCTGAAAATCAAAAAAAGCTGCCAGGCAGCTTTTCAGGATAATTTTGGATTACATCGCAGATGACAAAAAATGAAAAATATAGATTATTTCTGAACATCAATAATGACTTTCATCGTCGTCTCCCGATTGTCATCAATGTACTGGTAAGCATCAAGAAATTTTTCGAATGGGAATTTCTTGGAGATCAATGGCTCTAGAAGAACTTTATGGTCTTTAACCAGCTGAATTGCATCAACATAATCATCATGGCGGTACATCATTGTGCTTTTGAGATCAAGTTCATGATCGTTAGCAACGGCCAGATCAATATTTGCTTTTTTGGAAAATACAGCAACCAGTACAATCGCGCTGCCTTTTCTGGCATGAGCGATTGCCTGCCCCATCGAGATGTCGTTTCCAGCACAATCATAAATGACATCCGCTTTGTCTGGGCCAAATGTTTCAAGCATTGCTTCATTGAAATCTTTCTTAAGAGTATTTACACGATAATCGATACCGCATTCTTTTGCTTTGACTAAACGCATATCGCTGATATCAGTAATCATAACTTTCCTGGCTCCCATTCCTTTGGCGCTCTGAGCTACAAGATTTCCGATCGGACCAGCTCCAATTACTACCACATCCAAACCATTTATGTCTCCCATCTGTTTTACAGCATGGACAGCAACTGCTAGAGGTTCAATCATAGCTGCCTCTTCAAAAGATAGTTCTTCAGGAACCGGAGTGACATACATTTGATTACAAACAAAGTATTCTGAAGCTGTTCCGGTTGTCTGAAATCCCATCACTTTCAGTTCTTCACAAAGATTGTATTTTCCGTGTCGGCAGGGATGGCAATGACCGCAGGTGACCTGAGGTTCAATCGTAACTTTCTGACCCGGCTTTAAATGCTGGACAGATTCTCCAACTTCAACAATTTCACCGGAAACTTCATGCCCCTGAGTGACTGGATAAGATGTAAAAGGATGCTGCCCATGATAAACGTGAATATCAGAACCACAAATCCCGATGTTTTTGATTCGGATTCTTACATCATTCATTCCGGTTTCCGGTACTGGTACATCCTGAAAGATAATCTTACCTGGTTCAATCATGACCTGTTGCTTCATATTCATTTCTTTTTTCTCCTCGATTTATATAAAGTTCTTTATGTATCCATCATAGCGACTTCGAATACATATGTTAATAACATATATAAAATATTTTATAAAAGACGAGAATAAGACGAATAATTTATTCATTTCGGGCATTCATATCCTTTTCGCAATTTAATCATCGTTAAGATGAAGTTATAAAGAAATTGAGGTTGATCTCTATGAAAAAATTATTATTGATTCCTGGATCATTAAGAAAACATTCGTTTAACAAAAGTCTGGCAATGATTGTTGAAGAATATTTGAAGACTAAACCAGAAGTTGAAGTATCTGTATTGGATTATTCCAAACTGCCTGTATTGAATATGGATGATTCATATCCATTCCCTGAAACAGTCAATGAAGTTCGAGAAAAGATCTCTGAAGCAGATGGTCTCTGGTTTTTCTGTCCTGAATACAATGGAAGCATTCCAGGCGGTCTTAAAAATATGCTTGATTATGCTTCTCTATCCTATGAGAGAAATAATTTTGCTTCTGGATCTCCACTAAGAGGTAAGTTTGCAGCTCAGAGTGGATGTGGCGGAAAAATGGCAACTGCTGGGGCGCAGGCTGCATTAACTACACTTCTAAAACGATGCGGCTGCAAAGTCATGACAGAAGACATGGTTAAAATTGCTGTTCCAATGGAATCGTTTGCGAGTGGAATTTATGAGCCGACTCCAGAAGTCAAAGAAGAATTGATCAAGGAAGCAAATGCCTTTTTGACGTTTATGGGTGAATAGCAAGTTATTGCAGACTGAACTGAAAAACGAATTTAGATTTGTCTGAGAGCATAAAGTTGTAAAAAACAAAACTGATAAAATTTGAAAATAAATCATGAAAACAGGGCCCGAATCGTAATGATTCTAAGCCCTGTTTTGTTTGATCTAATTCTGATGTGTAGTAAAGGAAGTTTAGAAAGTTGAGGATAACAGAAAGTAGATACTGATATCCATCTTTTCTTAATCTCTTAATCCTTTTTTAAGACTCATGTTAACATGCCTAATACCAGCATCATCAAATGGTTCAGAAGTTACTTTAAATCCTTCTTTCTGATAAAAAGGTATAGCATAGGTCTGTGCTTCCAGGATAATCTCATCCGCATGATGCCGATTAAAAAGATCTTCTACAGCCTGATGAAGTAGTTTTTGTCCAAAACCCTGTTTTCGGACGGTAGTGATGACTCTTCCGATATGCCAGGTATTTTCTTTGTCTGAATCTGGATAGATTCGCAAATAGGCAAGAAGATTGCCGTTCGAATCTAACATCTGATAGTGAATTGCTGAATAGTCGATTCCATCAATCTCTGGATAGGCGCATTGTTGTTCAACCACGAAGATATCCACTCGAGCCTTGAGAATTTCATAAAGTTCTTTCAGACTCAGCTCGTTAAATGTTTTTGAACTGATTCCTATTGATTTATCATGGTCTGAATCTAATTTCTGCGAAGAATTGAAGGCATTGGCCTGATGTGCCTTTTCCTTGTTATCAATATTTTCAAGACTTATATGGTTTGATTTTTGATTGCTTGTTAAATCGGATTGAGTCTTTGTCTGATTGGATGTCGAGATCTGCGCGTTTTCATCATTCTCAATCTTTAGAGTGGAGAATAGCGAAAGAGGAGCCCCTTCCTTATAATCATCTGCACCGATTTTGTTCATATTCGTAAAATGGATTTTTGCTACATCTCTTAATTGCTCAGGAGAATGTTTTTTAAGGAATTCAATACCGGATTGATCAGCCTGTCTTCCACCGCCTTTATTGAAGGTGACTCCATATTTATCGGACATATCATCCATGACTTTTAAGAATCTTGCTCTGGCGATGACTGAAGCCGCTGCAACAGCTGGATATTTGCTTTCAGCCTTTGTTTCAAAATGGATGTTTTTTACTACATCATTTACATGGACATTGGATAAATAGCGAAAATACGTAACAGGCGAACAAAACTGGTCAATGATAACCTGTTCAGGTAACTTAACCCCATTTTTGATCAGATTCAGATAGGCCTGATTGTGCAGCATGGAAACAATGACTTTTATATTTTTGGTCTGTTCATGAATCTGATTGTATTTTCTATTTGTCGTGACTAGAACGGAATGGGGAAGCATTTCTTCAAGGATCGGAGCAATCTGCTTAATTCTTGAATCAGTCATCGCCTTTGAGTCGGTGACTTTTAGCTTTCTGAGCTCTTCAGCTGTTTTTTCATCAGGAACTACAGCAGCACAGACAACGATCGGTCCAAAGAAATCTCCTGTTCCAACTTCGTCGCTGCCTGCCTGAGGATAACTGGAAATTTTTTCCATTTTTTCAGCTTTTTGGACTTTGAATTGTTCATCATCTGGTTCATCGAGAAAATCCAGATCATTTCCTGCGAAAACGACTTTGCCGCTCTTATAGGCGCTGATGATAATTCCGCTTTTTGTTTTAATCTGCCATAAGGTATTGGCAGGTTGACTTTCTTTTTGTATGCATTTTTGAGTTCTCTGATACAGATCATCAATCTGTTCCTTACTCATTACTTTAACTTTAGTAGCCATGTTCACAGTGTAACATAGCAAAGTCAACTAACCGGTTTGAGCTAAAAGTGAATGTGATAGAATGGGTTCATGATTACTTTACCTGTTGAATATTTTCCATATGTGAGCGGAGCGCTCGCTTTGATTGTTGTATTGATGCTGATCCGCGGCTATGCCAGGGGATTTCTGTTTCAGATCATTGATCTGGCGACGCTGGCTTTAACTCTGTTCTTATCCTGGCCGATCGGCCAGGCTTTGGCAGGACTATTTCCGCTGTTCAATCTGCCTTCAATTACAGAATGGCAGAACTTACTCCTTAACCAGGTTTCCTGGTTTTTAATCAGTGTGTTTGTGCTGAAGATTTTATTTTCAATTTTATATGCGACTGCCGGTCTGTTAAAAAAGATCAAAATCTTTGGCTGGTTAGACCGCCTGGCCGGACTTGCATTAAGTTTTGGCGAAGCCTATTTACTCATCGGGTTAGTCGGCCTGTTTTTACAGATGCCATTTATCACCAATGGAATGCAGTATGTAAACTCCATTCCTTATATGGATGTTCCAATTCATACTGTGGATAACCTGATTGAAGTTTTCTCGAAAGGAGAGATCAGCTTTGAAACACTCAAAGATGCCATCCTTGAGTGAGCTTAATGAAGCTCTTGAATACAATGAAGTTCTGACGCAGATCGCCGCATTTGCGTCTTTTTCACGATCGGAAGATGAAATCCTCCACTCACTTCCAAAAGAATCCCTGTATGAAATACAGGAAGACTTAAATCGATGCAAACAGGCAGCTGCTTTTCTGCAGGCTGGCGGTGACTTATCGATGGGAGGAATATCTGATATTACTCAGGCTGTTAAGGCAGCAGCGAAAGGTGTTACTTTAGATGGGTCTGACCTGATGGCTGTGGCTATTTTTTTGGCAGCCTGCCGGGATATAAAAAAGACTTTTTCAGAAACAGAAGATTACTATTCAATTCTTACCGAACTGGCGATGACGATTGATGAGTGCTCTCGACTGTTTGAGAAAATTATGGATCAGATTGATCTGTCTGGAGCGATCAAGGAAGATGCAAGTGCTAAACTGCGCTCTCTTTACCGCAAAAATTCGCAGCTGAGAGCGGATTTAGCCGCCAAGGGAAAAGCATTCGTTACTCGAAACGCTGATTCCTTAATGGAAAATATGACGACAACCATTCAGGGACGAATGTCTGTTCTTTTGAAGGCTTCGGATAAATATAAATTCAGAGGAATGGTGCATGGTTCTTCATCAAGCGGACAGGCTTTTTATGTTGAGCCGGCTGAATTTGTTGAACTGAATAATGAAATTCAATCTAATCGAATGGAAATTGAAGAAGAAAAGAAACAGATCTTAAGAGAGTTATCCAGAATGGTTAAATCCAATGCGAATGCCATTCTTTCTGATCTTGAGACCGTTTCAGTCATTGATGTCGCATTTGCAAAGGCCAAATGGATGCTTGCCCATGATGGATGTATTCCTTCCATTCATCCATCATGCCGATCCATTCAGATGGAACATGCCATTCATCCACTGCTTGAACAATCAAAAGCTGTACCGAATACTTATGAACTTGATGAGAACCAGAAAGTGTTAATGATGTCAGGACCCAATATGGGTGGTAAGACAGTAACTCTGAAGACTATTGGTTTATTCGTCGTTTTAAGCCATGCCGGCTTTCCGCTTTCTGCTCACAAGGTAAAAATCCCTCAATTTGAAGGAATGTATTTTGATATTGGGGACAATCAGTCCATTGAAAACAATCTATCGACTTTCTCTGCTCATGCGGCAAGGCTTGCAAAAATCACGCAGGCAGCAGATGATAAAACGTTTGTTCTGCTTGATGAAATTGGAAATGGTACCGATCCGCTCGAAGGAGCCTGTCTGGCCCAGGCGGTGTTAGAAGACTTAAATGCCAAAGGAAGCCGGGTTGTCGCATCAACTCACTATGATGAAGTCAAAGCGTATGGTAAAAGTGATCCTTCCATTCTTGTCTCATCCGTGGAATTTGATCCAGAAACATTGAAACCGACGTATCGCTATTTACCTGGAATTTCAGGTGCAAGTTATGCCTTTGACATTGCTGAATCCTTTCCATTTGAACCTTCAATTCTGCAAAGAGCCCGGGCATTAAAACAAAGTAATCAGTCTGAAGTTCAAAAACAGCTTAGCCAGCTTGAAAAGGAACAGCTCAAAGCACAAAAGAAGCAGGAACGATTTGATGCTTTAATTAAAGATGCTCATGAACTCCAGAAAAAAACTGCCCATGAAAAAGAAGTTTTAGAAAAGAAGAAAAAGCGTCTGGATGAGGAGTATGAAGCCAGACTGAGCGCTGAGCTGGATGCCCGTAAGGAAGAGGCTCGAAAGATTCTTAAAAAAATACGAAAGATGAATGGAGCCATGAATCATGAACAGATTGAGGCGATGGCTCAGATTGATCAGCTTCGGCCAGATCAGAAACAGGAAAAACGATCAGTGGATGAGTCCTTAAAACCTGGGGATTATGTTCATGTTGAAATCCTTGATGGTCATGGTGAAGTCGTTTCTGTTAAGAAAAAAGAAGCAGTTGTCCTGGTTAATGGAAAGAAAATTACGGTCTCCAAGGATCAGCTGACAAGAATGAAACGCCCTAAAGTAGAAAAGAGTATAAAAGCGCATAAGGATCGTACCTTTGAAGCTTTCCCGCTTGAACTCAATCTGATTGGCATGAGAGTCGAAGAAGCTATGCGCTCTTTGGATCATTATCTTGATCAGGCGGTCGTTCATCGTATTAAAAATGTTCGAATCATTCATGGAATGGGTACTGGAGCCCTGCGAAATGCCGTCTGGGATGATCTCAAGCGCAGAAATTCAGTGTTGAAATATACTTCAGGCGGACCAGGGGACGGTGGTTTAGGAGCTACGCTTGTTGAACTGAAGTGATGTTTCGGATTGTATTGATATTATAGAAAGCCTATTTTCTTTAGCTGCAAAGCTTTGATGAGTGGATCCTCGCTTTTGCCAACAGTCCTTACCTGTTGTGAATTAACTGATAATCTGAGACGTCACTCGTGACGTCTCTTTTTTCGAAATTAAACTTAATTTCAGTAATCTATCAATTCATATAATAAGATGGATGCGAAGGCAGCTGAGGGATTTTAAATAACTTACCGCATTGTTTTGAAAGTCCTTTTACAAAGGCTGAATAGAATACATTCAATTAAATGATCTGAATATTTCATGTTTTATATTTCGTTTGATTTCAGATAATCAGCCTGATATAGCGTTCATTCTGATGAATACATATCGGCTATTAAATGAAAGGGGGAATTATATGCCATTAACTGATCATATTGCTCAGAAGCTTGAACTGCTTCCGGATTCGCCTGGCTGTTACATCATGAAGGATGAAAACCAGGAAATTTTATATGTTGGAAAAGCCAAGGTTCTTAAAAACCGCGTCCGGTCCTATTTTCATGGTGTTCATGATAATAAGACAACCAAACTGGTTTCCAACATTCAGGATTTTGAGTTCATCAAGACATCGACGGAAAAAGAAGCGCTTCTTCTTGAAATCAATCTGATCAAGAAACATCGTCCGCCTTTTAACATCATGTTTATGGATGACAAGATGTATCCCTACATCGAAGTCACCAAAGAACCGGTCTTTCAGGTTCGAATTGCCCGTAAGGTAACTAACCGTAAAAATGATTATTATGGACCTTATCCTGTCAGTACTTATGCCTACGATATGGTGAAGCTGATCAACCGTCTTTTTCCAATCCGTAAGTGCAGATCCATGCCTAAACAGGCGTGTCTTTATTACCATATGCATCAATGTCAGGGCTATTGTGTTAAAGAGGTTGATCCTGAAGAAACCGCGAAACTTCGAAATAAGATCACCCGTTTTCTGAAAGGAAATACCAAAGAAATTCTTGATGAATTGCAGGAACAGATGATGGCAGCCAGCGAAGCTCTCAATTTTGAAAAAGCAGGTGAGCTTCGAGATGAAATTAAATCGATCAACTATATTATCGAAAAACAGACCATCGATTTTTCGAGCAAGGAAAATTTCGACGTATTTGGCTGGTATGAAACCAATGGCTATATTTCATTTCAGGGTTTCTTTATTCGCGAAGGAAAACTGCTTGAAAGAAATATGTCAATCACCCCAATCTATGAAGATGCTCAGGAAGCTTTTATCTCCTATATTCTGCAGTTTTATCAGACCAATATGGTTCCGTCAGTCATCTATGTGCCCGAAGGAACCAATGCCGAAATTCTGCAGGACGCATTAAATGTTAAAGTGCAGATTGCCAAGCGTGGCGAAAAGAAGAAGCTGACGGACCTGGTTACTAAAAACGCCAGAGAAGCCCATGAACAGAAGTTCAAGCTGGTCTATAAAAAGGATCGTGAACTTGAAATGGCTACTATGCATCTTGGCCGGATTTTTGGAAAACAAATCCATACTGTTGAGCTCTTCGATAACTCTCATATTTCCGGAGCCTACAATGTCAGTGGATTGGTTGTCTTTAAAAATGGCAAGCCGGATAAACGACAGTACAGAAAATATCAGCTTGGAGAATATAAAGGCGATACTGAAAGCATGAAGGAAGTCGTTTATCGACGCTATTTCAGACTGCTCAAAGAAGATAAACCCATGCCGGATCTGCTTTTAGTCGATGGGGGAATTCAACAGATTCATGCTGCCAGACAAATTCTGAATGATCTGGATTTAAACGTAACTCTGGCTGGTCTGGTGAAGGATGATAAGCATAATACCCGTGGTTTGCTTTTGGAAAATGGAGTTGAAGAGCCGCTTGATAAGGAAGATCCATTGTTCTTTTTACTCACAAGAATGCAGGATGAAGTCCATCGCTTTGCGATTACTTATCATAAACAGCTGCGGTCGAGAGGAATGACTAAGTCAGTTCTCGATGATATTCCAGGAATCGGACCAGGACGAAAGAAGAAAATTCGGTCACAATATCCTTCTATGAAGAAGATGAAGGAAGCGACTGTCGAAGACTTCGAATCACTTTTACCTAAGGCCACCGCAGCTTTGTTATATCAAAGGCTGCATGAAAAAGATGGCAAGGATTCAAAAAAGCTGAATAAAACGGACGAAAGCAAGATCAACATTCAGAAAGCGAATGAAGAAAACAAAGTGTCTGAAGATGGAAATGAACTTTCCAGTATCAATGACAATATCTCAGATAATCTGATGAATGATGCTGACGAGGCCATCGAGTCAGATGTTTTAGATGAAGAAGGCCAGAATTTTCATAAGGAATCGGATTCTGAATCAGATTCCTGGGATGATGGACGTTTCGATCCGATTACCGGAGAGTTGATCGAATAATTTTCGAAATTCATATTTTTTGATTTACGATCTTTACTGATATACTTGTGCTTTAAACAGTCATTATGAATTCGATTCTGTTCGATGGCGTTTCGATAGAAAAAGACTGCCTGCCAGTCAAAACGGATGAATTTAAAAGAAAAAACGAAGGATAGAAAGGGGAAAGGCTTTTGAATGATAAATTAACCATAAGGATCCGCTTATGGCGGGGCGCGATATTTCTGGTCTGCTTTTTGCTCTTTCTTCAGTGTTATTACCTGCTGGATATTCATTACAATCCGCTTGCACGCTATCCGTATGGAACACCTGAACAAAGAGAAATGATTGAGATGATTCTTTCAGATGATGATATCGATTATCTGATCACTTCCCAGATGGATCCTGAGATCTTTTTACCATTTATGCTTTCAGAAGGCTTTAATATCCGAAATGCTTATTATTATGAAACAGCAATGCAGACTCGAAGCGCCCAGCCCGAAATCGTCGTTGATTTCGTAAACATGTTTCGAAAGCGCTGGACGCTTTCAGAAATGGAAAACTATCTTCGATTCTACTCATATAATGATATTGTTGATTTTTATGATAATTCAGGACAGGCCAGCCTGGTCAATAAACCCGATGATCCGCTGTTAATTCTTGATCAGAAGTCATCGGTCTGGACTTATCGGCCGGCTAATCTCAGAATGGATGGTTCTTTGATTCTGGATCAGGAAGCCATGAACGCTTTTTTGGCTATGCAGATGGCAGCTTCAGGCGAAGGAATTGATCTTCAGCCCTTAGCTGGATACATTTCCTATCGACAGCAAAAAGACAATGCCGCTTCAAATCCATATCCAAATTCAAGAAATCTTCCTTATGGATCCAGAGAAGAACAGCTTGGATTCACTTTGATTCTTGAGCCGGCAACTCGATACATTTCATCGATTCCAGCAACCATGGAAGGTGGATATCTGCAAAGTCCATTAAGTGAACAGGATCAGAGGATTTCTGATTGGTTAGAATCACATGCTTCTGAATATGGATTTATCATTCGCTATCCAGCAGATAAATCTGAAAAGACCCAGGAAAATTATCAACCGTTTATTCTTCGATATACCGGAATAACTGCAGCCAGGGAAATGGAAAACATGAATCTCTGCCTGGAAGAATATGTCCAGATGACTCAGGCCACGAAATAAGATTTGTGAGTCATTGCCCATTACAGCGTTCAGCCAACAACTATTTAAAACTCTCTAAAGAATATCGCTTCGGTATTTAAGGATCCACTTCGCATTTCTGAAGCGCTAATACTACCGGTCATAAATGCAAAAAAGACAAACCAGATAGACCACATCGGTTTGAATAAATGAAAGAATAGGGGTGATTAAATGAGTGCTGAAATTATAATTGCTTCTGATTCACATGGACGAAGCGACGTTTTACATCAATTACAGAAAGCTTATCCCGAAGCGGATCTGTTTCTTCATTGCGGAGATCTTGAAGATTCTCCAACAAAGTTTCCTGGATGGGTTTTTGTCCGTGGAAATAACGACTGGGAACCGGATATGCCTGAAGACAGAGTTCTGAAAATCATGAACCATAAAATTTATGTCTGTCATTCCCATCGGCTGCCCTATCGGGATAAGGATAAGGCGCTTGCTGTTCGGGCTTTGGAAAATGGTTGTGACATAGCCATTTATGGACATACTCATGTCTCAAAAATTGAGAGAGTGAACGGAGTTCTTGAAATTAATCCGGGCAGTCTTCTGTTTCCAAGAGATGGAAATCCACCCAGTTATGCTAGACTGATCCTTCATGATGATGGTCAGACAGAAGCTGAAATCATTTTTGAACCGGATTGGCCGTTTCAGGAATCCAGGGAAGATAAGAAGAAAAATCGAGGATGGAACTGGTTCTGGTAAGCTGGTACTGGTAAACCAGTTCTGAAGAATCAATTCTGGTTCATCGATTTTGAATAACTTATTCAGATAATTTCTGATTTCATACAGATAATACAAAAAACAGCTCGGGGAACTATTTGTTCTGGCCGGGCTGTTTTTGTATACCAATGTTGAATTTAACGTTGCCGCTTTTCGTACGGCTGTTTCATCTGATCATCCAAACTTCTTAATTCAATGAGTCCAGGAAGACTAAGAATTCTTTGAAGCGAAACGATCTGGAGCGGCCATTCTTCGAGCTTTGCGGCTGAGAACAACTCGTTCCTTAGGTTCATGAACAGGTTTTTGTTCAATGCCCGTCTGAGCTTGGATTTGCTCTGGAGCATTTGCTGGACTAACATCAATCTTTGTTTCCTGTTCAGAGGAGTTTGCTTCTTTTGGGATGCCTGGATTTTGAAGCGGTTTAGCTGGCAGAGAATTCATTTCTGTTTTTATTGGGTCAAGATCCTGAACATTGAATTCAGTGGTCTCGATTGAAGAAGATAAAATTTCTTCCTGAGTTTCCTGCGGCTCAATGATCAGAGGTTCTAATGGCTGCGGCGTTTCTCCCATGATATGAACTTCAGGGTAATCCTTTTCCCAGACCGCGCTTAATACTCTTTCTCCCATACTGCCTTTCATCAGTGAACGAAGAATGCGTCCACGGCGATCTTTCCATCCCTTGAATATGAATCCTGGTTTTACGGGTTTGTCCAAAAAACAGGTTGGCGTATCATAGCAGAATTCTTCAATTGGATGATCAGCAAAATAACCTCCATTGAGATTGTAAGTAATCGAATAGACTGATTTTTTCCATCCGGCATAAAGCACTGTATCCTGTTTAAAGATCTGATTTTCACTGACAGGGTGCATCAGGGATTCATCAAAGTACCAACCGGTAAAATCATAGCCAAGACGCATTGGTGGACGAAAAGCATCCAGTTTTCCAGCATCATTGGTCTGGCGGTCTGCAATCCGGGCTCCTTCAAAGGTTTCAAACGAAATCAAAGGTCTTTTGCCATATACGGCTTCCAGATGAATATCCTCATGAATACCTTCCGGAAGATACTCGACAAGTTTTCCGTTCCAGCGCCAGCCCGCAAAGACCATTCCGTCCTTATGGGATGGGTAGAGCTTTTTTAATCCGGATTCGATGGTAATGAATTGAGGATTTTTTTCTGAGTTCTGTCCTCCTCCAAGATCATAGGTCACCGAATAGGTGATTGGAATCCACTTATCATAAAGTGTGACTGAACCAGGAAGTTTTCCTCCCGGATTAATTCTTTTGGTTCTTGCTTCATCGACAAACCAGCCGTCGAATCGATATCCTGTTCTTTCTAAATTTTCCATGTTTTCCCCTTGTTCTGATATGTTTCGTATGGTATAGTTCTTTTGCTGTCCTGGTAGCTCAGTTGGATAGAGCATGCGCCTTCTAAGCGCAGGGTCGGGTGTTCGAATCATCTCCAGGACGCCATTTTTTTTTGCTCATTTTGTCCTTTGTATATCAAATCGATTGTGCAGTCGAGTAATATATGAAGGACTTTTTCATTTGTGATTGGATTGAATGAATTGTCAGCTTCTGGTTTACATTAATCCTTGGTTTTATCGTTTCTTCTGATGGATACAGATCATCAATAAGCAAGGTAAAACCAGGATCTATAGAGGACAGTAAAGTTCAATCCAATCACTCTGCCCTTAGTATACAATGAATGACGCAACGAAAAACGCCGCTTTCTGGCTAAAATTTAAAAATTTTCAGGACCTTGATGATCTTCCAAAACAGCGCACAAAAAAACGGACATTCATGACTGAAAGCCCGTTTTTTTTTTTTTGGGGGTTTTATATTTTGTTTGAAATTTCAATTATTTGGCTAGGTTCTGATCTTTCAGGAAATCCATCGTCTTTCTCTGAACTAACTGAGTAGCAACTGTTCCGTAAGGAATAATGGCCTTAAGCTGTTCGGCAGGGAAGGAATACATCTGAGAAAGCAGAGCATATTCGTCTTCGATTTCCTTGTCTTCGGCAATAATGGCTTCCTTTTCAGCGATTGCTTCAAGAACCAGAGCCTGACGAAGGGTCAGGATAGCCTGAGGTCTTAACTGCTGCTTGAACGCGTCAAGAGTCTGACCAGAGAACTGCAAATACTGATCAAGAGTCATTCCATACTGCTTCATGTTGTTTTCATATTCATTGACGTACTGTTCAACCTGGTTGTCGATCATTGCGTCAGGAATATCCACTTCACTGCCATCAGCGACTTTTTCAAGAATGGTAGAGATTGCCTTGTTTTCAGCTTCCTGTTCCTTTAAAGCTTTTAAGTCGATAGCCAGACGATTTTTGAAGTCATCTACAGAGTGAATACCTTCAAGTTTCATTTTTGCGAGGAACTCATTGGTCAGTTCTGGCTTGATCTCCTTTTGTACATCCTTGACAGTGCACATGAAGACTACAGGCTGACCTGCAAGAGATGGTTCAAAATAGTTTTCTGGGAAGGTAACATCCACTTTAACTTTTTCGCCGGCTGTTGATCCGATAAGCTGTTCTTCAAATCCAGGAATGAACGAATGGCTTCCAAGGATCAGAGGATAGTTTTCACCGGATCCGCCGTCAAATGGAACACCATCTTTTTCGCCAACAAAGTCAATGATGACCTGATCGCCTTCTTCAGCTTTTGTTCCTTCAGGAAGAGTTTCCCAGAGTTTCTGAGCGCTGATCTGACGATTCATTTCAGCGATTACTTCTTCTTCTGGAACATCAACTGCATCTTTAGTTACATTCAGTCCTTTATACTGACCGAGTTTTACTTCCGGAAGCAGTGGGCAGTTAATTGTAATGGTTACGTTACCATCTGCATCGTCAGTTCCCATTAATGCCGGAGTATAAGCGAGCTTCAGCTTGTTGGTATCAACTGCTTCGGTTAATACCTTGCTTGCAAAACTCGAAATTGCGAATTCTCTTAAAACGGCTGGATCTTCTGATTTTGTCGTTTCCTTAGCTTCTTCCAAAGCCTTTTCAAAATCTGCTTTACTTACCGTAAAGGTAATTTCAGCCATATTCAGTTCAGGATAATTAATTTCATAGTCCATCGCATTCATCTTCTTTCTATACATTCTTATTTTAACATTTACAGATTGGGCTAATTCTAACGGTGACCAAAAGAACAGTTCATGATGCTCCATCAGAAAGTGGATTGTCACCAGCTCAGTAGCATGTATGCATTCTAAAGCATATAATTTCAGAATAAAAAAGTTTTTTAATAATGATCCGTCCCAGAAAATGGATATTGTAATTGGAAAACAAGCTGTTAAATCCTCCTGATATTTAAAATAAACTTAATAGGATAATTACTTCATCATGTTTATCGAAGAAGATTCTGATGTTCTGCAATCTGATCTACAAATAACAGAAAAATGAAGATTCATAACATTGAGGGATTTTGCATAATTGATCTATTTTACAAATATTTTAGAGGACTCATTATAAGTACTTCTCTGAAATGATCATTTCCTGGCATTTCAATATTTCATTCAGGAACTGCAAAGTCACTGAAAGGATATGTGCGAATACCTTTCGTTTAGAAAACCGACTGAATAATGGGAATAAATTGGAAAAATTCTGCTAAAAATGAAAATTTTCAGAAAATATAAATATCGGTTTACATTGATGATCGCTTTGAGTAACATGTTTTAGGTTTTGCAAGAAGGCAATGAAAAAAAGGGAAATTACGAAATGAAAAACTATGATGCAGTGATAATCGGAGCCGGGCCGGGAGGCATTTTTTCGGCTTATGAATTAATCAAAAATAAACCTGAACTGAAAATTGCAGTTCTCGAAAAAGGATATCCATTGAATAAAAGACATTGTCCAATTGATGGAGAAAAAGTCAAAAGTTGTATCTCCTGTAAAATCTGTTCGATTATGAACGGCTTTGGAGGAGCCGGAGCATTTTCGGATGGAAAATACAACATCACCAACGAATTTGGCGGGAATCTTCATGAATATATTGGAAAAAAAGAAGCAGAAGATCTGATGGAATATGTCGATGCGATTAACTGCGAAATGGGTGGAGCAGATGCCAGACTTTATGCCAGTGAAGATCCAGCGATTTTTAAGGAATGTCTGCAGAATGACCTTCATCTACTGAAAGCCAAAGTCCGTCATTTAGGGACTGATCTGAACTATATTGTTCTGGAAAATCTTTATGCTCTTTTAAAAGATCAGGTGGATTTCTACTTTGAGACTTCTGCAGAGCGTGTTTTCAAGGAAGATGGAAAGACAGTTGTTGAAACTTCGACTGGTGAATTGTTTGCAGGAGATTACTGTATCCTGTCATCAGGCCGTTCTGGAAGTAAATGGATGGAGAGTGTTTGTGAAGGACTGGGGATTCCGACTCAGAGTTCGCGAATTGATATCGGAGTTCGGGTAGAAGTCCCATTTGAGACTTTCTCGCATCTGACGGATAAGCTTTATGAATCCAAGATCGTTTATCGTTCGAAAAAATATCAGGACCGCATCCGAACTTTCTGTATGAATCCACATGGAGTGGTCGTTAACGAAAATACAAATGGAATTATTACAGTGAATGGTCATTCGTATGAAGATCCATCAATGTATACCGATAATACAAATTTTGCTTTGTTAGTGAGCAGTCATTTTACCGAGCCATTCCATGAATCCAATCAATATGGAGAATCGATTGCCAGACTTTCCAATATGCTTGGCGGAGGAGTGATTGTTCAGCGTTTTGGCGATCTGATCCGGGGACAGCGGTCAACAGAAGATCGAATTCAATCCGGATTTGTTAAACCGACTTTACAGGCGACTCCAGGAGATCTCTCACTGGTCATTCCGAAAAGACAGCTTGACGATATCATTGAAATGATTTACGCCCTGGATAAAGTCTGCCCTTCGACTGCAAGTGATGACACGCTTTTATATGGTGTCGAAGTCAAATTCTACAATATGGAAGTGGAAGTCGATGGTTTATTAGAGACCAAAAGCGAAGGGGTCTACGTTATTGGTGACTGTTCGGGAGTGACCCATTCTTTATCACATGCCTCTGCTTCAGGAGTTCATGCAGCCAGATCCATTCTTCAAAAACTTGCGTTATAATAGTGAAGCCGGATATCGTATCCGGTTTTTTTGCGAAGAAGTTCTGCAAGAAAACAGAAGAATCCAGGAATTAGAATCTTTTGATTCATTATATATTTCATCAATCAATATCAATCGATATATGATAAGGCAGCGTTTGATAAACAATACGATTTAAGTTGTGTGAATTTGGACTTTGTTTTCAAAGTGAACCAAATGGAATGCAATCAAAGAAACAGTTTTGAAAAAGAGAGTAAAGAACCTTTTCTTTCTGTTACAATATCAATTGGTTTGGCCGCATTCTGTTTACGGATGCTTTTGCGATTTCTAACCTGATCTTCATAAAAATGGATAAAAGCTGAAGACAATTTAATCGATGGTGAATGTTATTTTCGTTTTTATGGGTTTTATTCGTATTTTTTTATGTATAAAAAAGCGACAACTGAATAGGTTCAGGACGAATCAAGAAGCACAAGCTGATATAATGCGGTGATAAGACGGTTTTGAATGATGATCTCTTATCCGATGAAATGAGCAATTCAAAAAGAAATTTTTTATTGAAATCGATGTTTTTTTCTATTTGCAGAGATTCATGGATTAAATAGACTTCATAATCGTTCTGAAGATCTTAAGAATGCCGAAATCCTGCTTTTATTAATAAAGGCGGGTTAGGGAGTATAGGGATCCAACAGCCCGAATTAACGCCTGCGGAGATGAACGGTCGATGAAACAGGAAGTGCCTGCCTCTGGCTTTGCACAGTTTAGGACCCTTTATATATTATTTATATATTATTGAAAGGCGAGGAGAATAAGATTTATGGCTAGTAAAGTTGTAAAAAACGACGATCAAACAGTGACTCTTGAAGTTGTAGTCGATGGTGATGAATGGAAAAAGGCTAAAGACAATGAATTTCAGAAGCTGAGAAAATCACTTAATATTAATGGATTCAGAAAAGGACATGTTCCTGCAGCGATGGCTAAGAAACTGATCGACAAGCAGGCTCTGAACTACAATACGGCCTATGATATGGCAAATAAGGCTCTGCTTGTCGGACTTAATGAAACTGAAGTCAAATTTGTTGAATCTCCAACACTGGATATCAAAAAAGCAGATGATGATGAAGCTGTTTTCGCCTTCACTGCTGAAGTCTGGCCAGAAGCTGAACTGGGTGAATACAAAGGCTTCGGACTCAAAAAAGACGAAGTTGCTGTAACGGATGAAGAAGTTGATGCAGCCATCAATGATCAGGCAAAAAGAAAAGCTGATTTTGAAGCTGTGGAAGACGGAACTGGTGCAGAAGATGGAAACCTTGTAAAAGTTGACCAGGCCATTACCCTTGATGGTGATGAAGAACCATTTCATAAGGAAGAAGACACTGAAATTACATTAGGTACTACTCCTCTGAATAAAGCCGTTTATGATGCTTTAAAAGGAGCCAAAGTCGGCGATGTTCTTGATGTTGACTATAAATTAGAAGATGATGAAGACAGCAAACCTTTCCATGCTCATATCACAGTAAAATCGATCGAAAAGGAAGTCATTCCAGCGATCGATGATGAATTTGCAGCATCTTTAAAATTTGAAGGTGTAAACACTGTTGAAGAACTCAAAAAGTTCGTCAGAGAAAGAATCGAAGCTTCCAAAGATGAAGAAGCAAATGTTAAATTCTCTGAAGCTGTACTCGATAAAGCAGTGGAAAACGCCAAAATTGAAATTCCTTCTGTTTTAATCGACAGAGAAATCGATAACATGTACAAGCAGTTAGCTTCTCAGATTCAGTCTTCTGGCCTTGATGTAGAGAAATACTTAAGCCTTATTAATTCTTCTCCAGAAGGTGTGAAGGAAAGAATGCGTCCAGAAGCTGAAAAGCGTCTGAAAAATACATTCGTTCTTGATGCAGTCGCTAAAGCAGAAAATCTTCAGGTTTCCAATGATGAAGTTCTTAACGAAATCAAACTGCTTGCTCAGCAGTATGGAATTGACGAAAAGAAAATTGCTCAGCTGGTAAGATCTGAGGATATCAAAGAAGACCTTCTCAGAGAAGCTGCTATGAATTTCCTTTGCGACAATCAGTAATCGAGCAAACAAAAGAATCGAATTGAAAAAAAGACGCATCCGCGTCTTTTTTCCGCTTTTAGCACTCCTGGCTGGTAAAAGCGTTGAACCTTCCGGTTCAAACAGGATATAAATATAATTAACGGTAAGGAGGGATATGGTGAATACTAATTCGTATCCATTAATCTGTACCCGGGGAGTCATTTGCTTTCCAGGGCAGGAAATTGTCATTGACGTAGGGCGCGAATCATCTTTACGCGCGATCGAAAACGCTCAGGATAATTTTAATGACAAAATTGTCATGTTCTCTCAGATTCACCTGGATGTAGAAAATCCAGGGATGAAAGATTTGCATTCAATGGGCACGCTTTGCGAGATTCGTCACGTGCGCCGTTTTGATAAATTTCTGCGTGTAAAATTCAGAGGCATTGAACGTGTCCGTATGAAAGACATTACTGAGGGAGACCTCTCTCAGCTGGCCTCTGTTGAAATGGTTCCGTCTGTTAAGCAGGATGAAACCGAGGAAGCTGTATTGCTTCGAATGCTCTCGAATGCTTTCGAAAACATGAACCCAGGAGAAAAGTTCATGTCGAAAGATCTGATGATCGAAATTTCAAGAGGTGCCGGAGCGGATTATCTTTCAGATAAGGCTGTTCAGACTTTTCCTTTAACGCCTGAACGCAAGCAGGAATACCTCAATACACCAGGAATTAATGATCGACTGACCATGCTTGTTTCCGATATGGAAAAAGAAAAACGAATGAATGAAGTTGAAAAGAAAATCAACGAAGCGGTTCGTGAACGGATTGATCAGTCACAAAAGGATTACTATCTGCGTGAAAAAATTACCGCCTTGCAGGAGCAACTCGGCGAAGGCGGAGGAGCCGGAAAAGAAGCGGAAGATATCCGCAAAAAACTCGAAGCAAATCCATATCCGGAAAACATCAAGGCAAAAGTCTTAGAAGAACTCAGCCGTTATGAAATGCTTCCTATGGCCTCTGGTGAAGTGGGCACGATCAAAACTTATATTGACTGGCTTATGGATCTTCCGTGGTGGCAGGAAACTGAAGACAACGAAGACCTGAATGCGGTTCATGATGTTCTTGATGCTGACCATTATGGACTCGAGAAAGTCAAAGAAAGAATTATGGAATATCTTGCTGTGAAGCAGAATACCAATTCACTCAAAGCGCCGATTATCTGTCTTGCAGGTCCTCCCGGAGTCGGTAAGACTTCTTTGGCTAAATCCATTGCCAGAGCACTGAACCGTCACTTTGTCAAAATGTCACTTGGTGGCGTGCGTGATGAAGCTGAAATCCGTGGCCACCGCCGAACTTATCTTGGCGCACTTCCTGGACGTCTGATTCAGGGAATGAAAAAGGCTCAGGTCATCAATCCAGTATTTCTGATTGATGAAATTGACAAGATGGCTTCCGATTATAAGGGAGATCCATCAAGCGCCATGCTTGAAGTTCTTGATCCTGAACAGAACTCTTTCTTCTCGGATCATTACATTGAAGAACCATATGATCTTTCCAAGGTTCTGTTTATCGCTACCGCAAACTATCTTGAAAATGTACCTCCAGCTTTGCGTGACCGCCTGGAGATTATTGAACTTTCAAGCTATACCGATGTAGAAAAAACAAATATTGCCCGTATGCACCTGATTCCAAAGCAGCTCAAGGAAAATGGACTGACTGAGGATCAGTTGATTATCGATGACGATATGATCTTATATCTGATTCGCTACTACACCAGAGAAGCCGGTGTTCGTCAGTTGGAAAGAACAATTGCCTCAATTGCCCGTAAGACGGTTCTGGCTATTCTCAAAGACCATGAAACTTCAATCAAACTGGATAAGGATCTGGTTAAAAAATGGCTGGGGAATGAAAAAGTTGACTACGGCAAGAAGGAAACGGAAGATCAGGTAGGTACTGTGACAGGCCTTGCTTATACTTCTTTTGGCGGAGATATCCTTCAGATTGAAGCCAATCGCTTTGAAGGGAAGGGAAATCTGAATCTGACTGGTCAGCTTGGTGATGTCATGAAAGAATCAGCTTCGATTGCTCTTGATTTCATCCACGCCAATGCTCTTAAATACGGTATTGAACCAGAAGAATTTGATAAGACAACCATTCATCTTCATGTTCCCGAAGGTGCAGTCCCTAAGGATGGACCTTCTGCTGGTATCACCATGACTACAGCTCTGGCCTCCTTAATGACAGGAATTCCTGTAAAGTCAAATCTGGCCATGACTGGAGAAGTGACCTTGCGTGGAAACGTGCTTCCGATCGGCGGTCTGAAGGAAAAATCTCTGGCTGCCTATCGTTCAGGAATCACAACCATCCTGATTCCAAAGGGCAACGTAAAGGATCTCGACGATATTCCTGAAGAAGTAAAGGAATCTGTGAAATTTATTCCAGTTTCTGTGGTCGATGAAGTTCTTGAAAATGCTCTGGTCAGACCTGTAACACCAATTGATCCGGAAGAATATAAGAAGAAAAAGGCTGAAGCACAAAAAAAGAAAAAAGAAGAAGTAGATCATTCTTTGACAGGTCAGAATAAATGAAACAGCTTAACGCATCATTTATTACTTCTGCAAGCGGTAAGGACAGCTGGCCGGAGCTGACTTTGCCGGAAGTCGTTGTCGTAGGACGTTCAAATGTTGGGAAAAGCAGTTTTATCAATGCTTTAACCAACCGCAAGAAACTCGCCTACGTTGGAAACACACCAGGCAAAACTCAGCTGCTGAATTTCTTTGATATCGATGGCCAGTGGACTCTTCTGGATGTTCCTGGCTATGGTTATGCCAAACTCTCCAAAAGCCAGCTTGAGAAGATGGGAAAGATGATGGATGAGTATTTTGAAGGACGAGAACAGATCTCTGGGATTGTTTCTTTAATCGACTCAAGACATGGTCCGACCAAAGATGACCTGGATATGATCGAATACTTCCGTCATTTTGATTTTCCTGTAATTATTGTAGCTACAAAGATCGATAAGGTTCCAAAAACCAAGCGTCTGAAAGCTTTGAAGGATATTTCTCAGAAGCTGCATCTGCCGCTTAAAAAGATTTATCCGGTATCAGCTGTTGAAAAGAGTGGTCTTGAAGAAGTCTACCATGCCATTCTTGATCAGATCGGTCTATCTAAACCAGAACCAAAAGAAGAAGATTCTGCAGCAGCAGAAACAGTAGAGTAGCTCTTGATACAATATTTTTAACAAATCCTGCCCCAAAAGGAATTCTCCTTTTGGGTTTTTTTCAAAAATAATAATCATCGGATTGTTAAAAGAGTCGACAAAGGAATATCTATGAAAGCGCATAAAAACCAGGATCATCAAAACAATATGGTTAAAAATGGGATGGAAACTGGATAGGACCAAGTTCCTGACAATTGCAACCTGATTTTAATTTGATATAATTTTCACAAGCTAACGAAGCGAAATCTTTCTTTCGCTCGGAAAGGATGAATTTGTATGAAATATCTTAACGGAAATGATATGCCAGAGCATGTTCGTCAGGTGCTCAAAGATGTCATTATGAATGGAGAAGCAGCTTCCGTGACTCTGACCTATGGAAACGCTATGCTGATCTCAAAAGATGAATATGAGCGGCTGACAGAAGCGGCCCAGGGCAATGCCTATCATCAATCCGATTATGGACATTTCCGCAGCGGAGATATGCTGGAACGCTTTTTCCGGGAAGAGATCGATTTCTAAAATCTGTTTGCTATGGGATTGTATTAAAAAGAAGAACCTCAGAGTGATAAAGAGGACGCCTGATTGATGAATTCTTTTCTGAAATGGAAAGGCTCTGAATCGATCTGTGCAATGAAAGATAAAACATCCAAAACAATTTACATCACAATTCAATAATTAATATGAAGTAGATGCGTTCGATATGATCGGGCGCTTTTTATTTTGCCTGGGAATGCATGATTTCTGATTTTACGATCTTTATTATTTTGAGTCTGATGCTCGAGTATTTTCATCAGATAAGTATCAGATATTGATTGTTCCTTGATCTTAGAGCGGTATTATGAATGATCTGAAGAATATTTCTCTTGTCTTACAATCATCCAAAAGCAGTTTCTCAATCCAGAAGATATTCCCCATCAGGTTGAAGGGATGATATGCAGGATAAAGAAAATGGAACATGGTTGCTGAGAAAAGATTAAGACAGAAAACCGGTTCCTTAAATTATTTTAAGTTTACAGGAGAACTTTTCTGAGGTCAAAATGAGTAATCATCAGTATTGTTCGATTATATCCGAATTTTAATGGAATATGGTTAGAATTCTTGGTTTATCGAATTTCTATGTTGACGTGGTACCGGTTTCAGGTTATATTCAGATCAAGAAAACCGGTTCCATACCGAAGGGAGGAAAAATGATGGATTACTCAAGAATTGCTCAAGAGTTAATCGAAAAAGTTGTTGGAAAAGATAATATTCTTTCAGCAATGCATTGTGCGACTCGTTTGAGACTGCGTTTAAAGGATTACGATCTTGTTAACGATGATGAAGTCAGCGACGTGGATCAGGTTAAGGGAGTGTTTTTAGCCAATGACCAGTATCAGATCATTCTTGGAAGCGGCACAGTCAACATGGTGACCGACGAAGTGCTGAAACAGACTGGGCTAGGATCGGGAAATACTTTGCCTGCTCAGGAAAATAATGCTGAAAAAGGAAATCCTGTTATGCGCTTTGTCAAAGTGCTTTCAGATATTTTTGTTCCGATCATTCCGGCAATCGTTGCTGGCGGTCTATTGATGGGGATTAATAACGTATTGACGGCATCCGGTTTATTTTTCCCAGGAAAATCTCTGATTGAAGAGATGCCGATGTTTGAAGGGCTTGCAAGATTCATTAATACCTGTGCTTCGGCACCGTTTGCTTTTTTACCTGTATTAATCGGAATTTCGGCCACGAAGAAATTTGGAGGAAATCCATATCTTGGGGCTGCCATGGGAATGGTTATGGTCAGTCCGGACCTGCTCAATGCTTATTCTCTGGCATCGACTGCTCCAGCCGATGTTCCATTCTGGAACTGGTTTGGTCTTGAAGTCCAGGCTGTCGGCTATCAGGGAACGGTACTGCCAGTGCTGGTCGTATCATGGATTCTTGCAAATCTTGAAAAACGCCTGCATAAGGTGACGCCAAGCTGGTTGGATAACCTGACGACTCCTTTGCTTTCGATTCTGATTACATCCTGTCTGACCTTTATTCTGGTTGGACCAATCATGAGAACAGCAGGGGACTGGTTAGCTGATGGACTTTCCTGGATCTACAACACATTAGGAATATTTGGAGGATTTATCTTTGGTCTGCTGTATGCACCAATCACAATTACCGGAATGCATCATTCCTTTACTGCAATTGAAACAGCTTTGATTGCTGCTTCTGAAACAACTGGCGGAAGCTTTATCTTCCCAACGGCCTCAATGAATAATGTGGCTCAGGGGGCTGCTGTTCTTGCGGTTCTGGCCGTAACTAAAAACGAAAAATTAAAATCATTATGCACCGCTTCGGGTATTTCTGCTCTACTTGGTATTACTGAGCCAGCAATGTTTGGTGTGACGCTGAAACTCAAATACCCATTCTATGCAGCGATCATTGGATCAGCCTGCGGATCAGCATGGATTGCTGGAACTCATACTTTGGCCCTGGCAATGGGTGCTGCCGGACTTCCGGGATTCATTTCCATCGATCCAAAAAACTGGGTAAATTTCTTTATCGGTCTAGGAATTTCAATTGCGGTATCCTTTGCACTAACAGTTTTTTTGATCAAAAAATATGGTGAAGATGGAAATGCGGCCAAAAAATTAAAGAATGGTAAAAACGAGAACGGATCTGCTTTATCAGCCAAAGAAAATGAAAATAATGAAGTGAAACAAAGAGCTGAAACTCTGGATGAAAACCGACTTGCAGCATGCGTGAATGGTGAAGTCAAATCGATTGATCAGGCTAAGGATGGTGTATTTGCTTCGAAAGCAATGGGTGATGGCGTCGTCTTCGTTCCTGAAGACGGCATGGTTTATGCACCAGTTAACGGCAAGGTTGTTATGGTCTTTCCGACAAAACATGCCATTGGTCTGCAGGCTGATAACGGAGCTGAAATCCTGATTCATATTGGTATGGATACCGTTTCCCTGGAGGGAAAACCATTTGAACTGCTTGTAGAAGCCAATCAGAAAGTTCAGGCAGGTCAGCCATTAATCAAAGCGGATCTTAAAGCCATTCAGGATGCTGGCCTTGAGATCGAGACTCCAATGGTGATCACAAACCAGAAAAATTTCACTCTTGATAAAACCGGTAAAGTAAAAGCCGGAGAAGGGATTATTACTGTTAATGATTAAAGAACAATTTCTTCAATCCGAAAAAGACAATCGAAAAAGAGTATCTGAAGATTCGAATCGCTTAGCCTATCACTTGATGGCACCGGTGGGATGGCTTAACGATCCCAACGGACTATGTCAGATGAATGGCATTCACCATATTTTCTACCAGTATGCCCCAACGGCTCCATCTGGAAATGGTTTAAAAGGCTGGGGACATTATTCCACAAAAGATTATGTTCACTTTATTGAAGAAGAGATTTCTCTGTTTCCGGATTCTGAAATGGATGATGGCGGAGCCTACAGCGGATCTGCATTTATTGATCCCAAAAACGAGTTAATTCATTTCTTCTATACAGGAAACGGAAAATATCCCGGTGATTATGATTACATCAATGAAGGCCGCAAACATTGGGTCAATCACTTCACATCAGAGGATGGATTTAACTTTTCAGACAAGGAAACATTGATGAAAAACAAGGACTATCCGTCCAATCTTTCCTGTCATGTCCGTGATCCAAAGGTATTAGAAAAAGATGGGCACTATTATATGGTTCTGGGTTCAAGAACCAGAGATTCCAAAGGACAGGTCAGCGTGTTTAAAAGCGATGACCTGATCCATTGGACTTTTGCAAGCACAATTCAGCCTGAATCGAAGTTTGGATATATGTGGGAATGCCCGGATCTCTTTGAACTCGACAATAAGATGGTTCTGATTACCTGTCCGCAGGGAATCCCTCAGCAGGGGCTGCGGTATGAAAATATTTACCAGAATGGGTATTTCTTCGTCGATCCAAATCTGGATTCGGATCAGCTTGTAAATAATTTTACGGAGCTTGATCATGGATTTGATTTTTACGCTTCTCAAAGCTATGAAGATGAAAAGGGAAGAAGAATTCTGATTCCTTGGATGGGAATTCCGGATGCAGATTATGATAATGATCCGACTGTAAAAAAAGGTTGGCAGCATGCGTTGGGACTTCCGCGCGAATTAAGACTTGAAAGCGGAAGATTGATTCAGTATCCCATTGAAGAAACTCTGAATCTCCGTATTGAAGATTCAAAAAAATCCTTTGTTCTCAAAGCTGGCGAGATTGAAAAGCTTCCTGGTTCTGTCTGTGAAATTCAGGTTGAAACGCATAATCAAAAACCATTCTGGATTCGTCTTCGCCATGATGTAAGTATCTCCTATGATGGAACAGTTGTCACTTTGGACATGGGAAAAAGCGGTCAGGGCAGAGATCAGAGACATGTTTATATGGATGAACTTTCTTCCATTTCAATTTTCTCCGATACCTCAAGTCTGGAAATTTTCCTGGATCATGGAAAAGAAGCCTTCACGACCAGAGTGTATGATGACCAGAAAAATCTTAAAATTGAATCCAACATTGACCTTGATGTTGAAGTATATGAGCTGCAAAGCTTCATAATTGAAAAGAACCATTAAAAGATGATCGTGAATCAGGTCCGAATGTCTATAATGATGGGTATGAAAAAATATACAATGGCAGATATCGCCAGAGAAGCCGGAGTGGCCAAATCCACGGTTTCCCGTTACTTCAACGGTGGATACCTGCATGAAGATACTCGGGAAAAACTAAGAAAAATCATCGAGAAAACCAACTATGAGCCAAGTGTAGCAGCTCAGAACCTCAAACTGAAAAACACCCATACGATTGGTATAGTTGCTCCTACATTACTGTCGACTGTGACTGGCAGGCAGTTGACTGCAATGGATAAAACTCTGCGTGCGAATGGATATTCGACAATCATTATGAATACGGATCATGATCCCAATAGAGAAATTGCAGCCATCGAGTATTTACGATCGATGCGTACCGATGGAATCATTCTGATTGCGACAAATATCTCTGAGGAGCATCAGCGCCTTCAGAAATCTTCCCCGGTCCCGTTTCTGGTTATGGGCCAGCGATTTAATGAAGGAACATCGGTTATTTATGATGACTATGAAGCTGGCTATGAAATTGGAAGTTATATTCGAAGCAAAGGACATAAGAATATTCTGTACGTTGGAGTTTCTGAATTTGATGATGCGGTAGGGCGTATTCGAAAGCAGGGTGTGCTCGATGGCCTGCAAAGCGAGCAGACTAATCTGACTTCCCTGATGATGGAAGAGACGACCTTTTCATATCAGGAAACGCGCGATCTGATTCAGGATGTCCTGGGCGTCATTGAGCCTACACCCAGCGTGATTATCTGTGCAACAGACATGATGGCTCTGGCGGCCCATAAGGAAGTCATTGAGAAAGGATTTAAAATCCCTGAAGATATTTCGATCGTTGGATTTGGAGGTTATGAAATCTCTGAACTTGTTTCTCCTTCAATCTGTTCGATTCGATTTAACAATGAAGAAGCCGGTGCCATCTGTGCTAAAACGATTATCTCCATGATCCAGAATGAGCCGGTAGCTGCTGTTCAGATTATTGGGCATCGGTTTATTCAAGGAGGATCTGTTTTTGATTTAAATCCTTCAGAGAAGTCAATTGAAGATGTTGCAGAAAATAAAAATGGTCATGATTCAGCAGCCAGAGACATCAATCAAGTCTCAGAGAATAGTTCAGAGATCAAATACGATGAAATCGAAGAGAAATAGCAATAATGAAAGAAAGTAATAAGGAAATAGTGAATCAGATCTTCTGCTTCAGATCAAACAGAATTCAGTCATCCTTATCATTTTGCAAATTAAACGTTTCTTATTCGAGTCTTAAAAAAGATCTCTTAAACGAATATACGAAATAAAAGCTTCAGAACAGTCAAAGGTATTGTTCTGAAGCTTTTTTGATTTTTGATTTTGTTGTTAGGAAGAGACAAGAATATTTCAAATTAAAAATTATAAATGAAAACGAATTCTGACTAAAAGTTCTTCCTGATCAAATTTGATGAGACTTTAGTTCTGGTGATCTTCAGAATTCAATTCTTGTTCGATGTCGGCAAGATCATTCAGCCACATGGTTCTGGCTGCATCAGAAGGCATTCTCCAGTCACCTCGAGGAGAAAAATTGATGCTTCCGACTTTTACACCATCTGGCATGACATTTCGCTTGAATTGCTGAGCAAAGAAACGGTTATAGAACGTCTTTAATGCTTTGAGAATCTGAGATTTTGGAACTTCATGAAAGGCCAGACTGGCCAGCTCAAAGATCTTTGACGGACTTTCATGAAATCTGAGCATGTGATAAAGGAAAAAGTCATGAAGATCATAGCTTCCTAAGACTTCTTCTGTTTTCTGAGCAATCTTTCCGGATTGATCAGGTGGGAGAAGTTCAGGGGATACCGGAGTTGCGCAGATGTCATCGAGTACGTCTGCAAGTTTTTCATTGCCGGATTTTCTGGCCAGAATGGCTTCTGATTCAACGATATAGCGAACCAGGGTTTTTGGAACGGAGACATTCACAGCATACATACTCATATGATCGCCATTATAAGTGCACCATCCTAAGGCGAGTTCAGAAAGATCTCCGGTTCCGATGACCAGTCCATTGAACTGATTGGCCAGATCCATCAGGATCTGGGTCCTTTCCCTGGCCTGAGAGTTTTCATAAGTGATATCTCTGATTTCTGGATTGTGGCCGATATCTTCAAAGTGAAGGTTGACTGCTTTTCCAATGGGGATTTCTTGAGCATCTGTGCCAAGCAGTTCCATCAGCTGCCATGAGTTGGAGTGAGTACGGTCTGATGTTCCAAAACCTGGCATGGTGATCGCATGAATACCTTTTGGATCAAGATGAGCCAGTTTAAAGGCTTTGACACATACAAGCAGAGCCAAAGTGGAATCCAGACCTCCGGAGATTCCGATGACTACATTCTGACAATGGATTTTCTCTAATCGAGTAGCCAGACCTCTTGCCTGCAGCGTCAGAATTTCCTGGCAGCGTTCAATTCGCTTATTCAGATTTTTAGGGACAAAAGGATAGGCTTCAATTTCGCGGATCAGCTGGATTTCCTCATACGGTACAGACTCGTAAACGACTTTTCTTACTTTAGGCTCTTCTGCAGAAAAGCTTGATTTGTATTTTGAACGATCGTTCTGGAGTATTTCCAGATCAATTTCCGCCTGGATATATTCCTTCGGGTCTTCAAGAGATGAATAAGCAAGCAGTTTTCCGTTTTCTGCGATTAGATCATTGCCGCCAAAAACAAGATCTGAGCTGCTTTCATCACTGCCGGCCGAAGCATAAATATAAGCGGCATAGGAGCGGGCAGACTGGTTTAAGATCAGATCTCTGCGGTAACTGCGTTTGCCAATTGAATCATTGCTTGCCGAACAGTTGGTCAGAATATTCGCTCCAGCTTGCGCCAACATGGAACTGACTGGGATTGACACCCAAAGATCTTCGCAAATTTCCGGTCCGATGACAGCACCTGTTGTAATATCTTCAAAAACAATGGCTTTGGACAGAGGAACATCTTTACCCATAAATCGAATCGACGCGTCTTCAGGAAGCAGCCTGGCTGAAGCAAACCAGCGTGGCTCATAGTATTCGTTGTAATTGGGGAGATAGTTTTTTGCGTAAAAACCCAGTACCTCATGGTTAAAAATAAAGGCGGCACAGTTATAAAGGTGGTTTTTATATTCGACAGGAAGTCCAACGACCAGAGCCAGATTCTCTGGGATTTTTAAAGCGAGAGTTTCCAGAGCTGATAAAGCCTCTTTTTTTAACAATGACTCATAGAAGAGATCCTGACAGGTATATCCGGTGATTGCCAGCTCAGGAGCAACTGCCAATTGAGTGGAAGGATCAAGTTGATGGATGACATTAAGGATATTTCTGACGTTGGCTTTTGGATTTCCAATCTCAACTTTTGGAGTGATCGCAGCGGTTTTGTAATATTGATATCTTTTCATGTATAAGGCAGAAGCTTCTGCCTGCTCACCTCCTAAATTCAAATCGTTTGGATGAAAAATTGAATGACTGATTAGACTCAATCAGAGATTCATCCTGTTCTGGTAAGGAAATTATACCGGTTTTATACCTGGGAAAAACAGGAAACAAGCCCTCTGCTTCAGAAGCTTCAATCAAAAGATTTTGAGTTCAGAATTTTAAAGATTGGAAATTTAAAAAAGTAAACGAAGGTTAACTTTCTTACGTTTGTTCTGGATGGATTGTTTCAAAAATAAGGATTGAAACCATTGAATCGATGATCAATTTTTATATTTACTGAAAAGACAATCTCATAACCAATTCTCAAAGGCTTTTTGGCTCGGGAAGAATCTCATACTGAATTAAATACAGTCGATTGGATATCTGTAGCTAATTGTGAAAAAAGAATTTACGACAGGATGATAAATTTATTTTTTACAGTTGCGTAATTGTGATTTGTCACTTCCTTTTATTATGGCTTCTCTATCCATTTATATCCGATAAAATGAGAGGAGAAAAGCAGTTGCTCCACAGCTTCGAATCGATAAAGAGGATGAGCTTGTTTGGCGCGAAACCCACAGAGATCTGATCAAAAAGGTGGTCATCAAAGAAAAGGATGGCTGCTCGTCAATGATCGTTGGCTTAGAACCACAGACTTATAATTCGCCAGATATGGTATTTCGGGTGGCCGGTTATGACTTTGCCATTTAGCAGAGGCTGGTGAGAAATTTAGAATATAAAAATCGAGACCAGCCAGAACAGACCCGTATTGTTCTAAACGGAAAAAAGTTTCCTTTGGTGACAACGATCGTAATCTGGTTATCAGCCGAACCCTGGCCAGGCGCTAAGAATCTGATTGAAATGCTAGAGGTCCCTGAAGAGTACGTAATGAAACTGCCATATTATCAGCTGCATCTGATTGAACCTTTTGCATTGACCAATGAGGAACTGATGAAATATGGACCGGAAGTGGGTACAGTTCTGGTATTTATTAAAAATTCGAAAAATCAGTACCAACTAAGTGATGTGCTCAAGAAATATGAAGCCGAATTTTCGAATGTCAGCCCTCTGGCGTATGATCTGATTCACTCAGTAACAAAAATCGAATTTGACAGAAAAATAAAGATCAGGAATGGAGTGATCAATATATGTGAAGCAATTATTCAAATGCAAAATTCCAGCAGAAACGAAGAGTTCAAAATCGGAAAAAATGAAGGAATTAGGATCGGAAAGGATGAAGGAATACAGATCGGAAAAACCGAAGGAATCCGGATTGGCGAAATGAGAGGTAAAACGAAAGGAATTGAAATCGGTCGAAATCAGGAACTCAGAAAAATCGCGGTAAAATTGCTTGTTTCCGAATTTTCCAGAGAAGATGTTGCTAATTTTTTAGAGATTACAAACACCTATCTTGAACTGGTTCTTTCTGAAGAAGAAAAATAAAGATTTAAATAAACAAACCAGGAGACATTTAGTGAGTTAATTGATTCTTTGATTTAAACAAGTTGTTAGAAATAAATAAACTTCGCGGGAAAATAGACTTGCGAGGGTTTTTAATGCGAAAGGACAGGGATAAAAAAATAAAGGGGCTGTTAAATTTCTGACAGTCCAAAAATAAAAAGAGGCACCTGATCCGTAATGGATGAGGTGCCTTTTTTGGTAAAATATGTTCATGCTCAATAAACAAAATTACCAAACACACTATAACTCGATTCAGGGCCGTTTGCCACTGCTCCATTCTCTCTTCCCTCATATTGAGATGGATTCTGTCTTCACTACTGTCAGTTCCTTTGTCGATGATTATCTCGACCTTGCCCTTTATCCTTCTTTTGCC
>Ga0209694_1000958_pt1 | contig 36332 bp, 36 predicted proteins | sample GluameincwithD2O_FD_187499 | JGI IMG/M metagenome (GOLD analysis project Ga0209694, IMG submission 187499) | Mouse cecum microbial communities from Vienna, Austria - Glucosamine amended microcosms incubated with D2O (SPAdes) (version 2) | ecosystem: Host-associated > Mammals > Digestive system >... | reverse complement strand
GCTGCGGATCACCAGCTTGACCTGGGGGGCCAGCCGGCGGAACTTCTGAATCACCGGCTGCATCCGGTAGCACAGCAGGGTTTCCGCCATATCCACGCGTAATGTCCCCGCCGCCTCCCGGCCCTTCTGGCCCACCGCCTCCAGCTGCTGGGCAAGCTGAAGCAGCTGCCGGGCCTGGGACAAAACCTGCTCCCCCATCTGGGTGAGCACCATCCGCCGCCCCACCCGCTCCAGCAGGGGGACCCCCAGGGACTGCTCCAGCTGGTGGATCTGCACGGTGACGGTGGACTGGGTATAGCCCAAAAAATCCGCCGCCTTCTGATAGCTCCCCTGGTCCGCCACCGCCAAAAAGGTCCTGATATTCTTCAGCTCCAGCATAAGCGCTCCTCCTGTAAAACCATCGGTTTTATCAATAGTATACTTGAAAAACATTTGCTTTTCAAATGTTTTCTTCTCTGCTACAATAGCCCCACTGAACAAAGAAAGGACGGTGGCGGCTATGCCCGTTTCGTTGATTCCCTCGTTTTTGGCCTACTGCTTTGTGGGAGGCATCACCCCCGGCCCCGCGAATCTCTGTTCCCTCAGCGCCGCCCTGCGCTATGGCCGGGCCCCGGCTCTGCGCCAGTGGCGAGGGCTGTTCTGCGGCTTCTTCCTGGACGCCATGGGGGCGGTTGCCCTCACCTGGCTGCTGGGCGCGGCCCTGAATGGGTATGTGGGGATGCTCTCCTGGGTGGGGGCGGCCTATCTGCTGTGGATGGCCTGGCATATGCTGCGCCCCTCCGCCTCCGGTCCGGACCGGGACCCCGCCGTCCCCTCCTTCCGGGGCGGGCTGCTGCTCCAGCTGACCAACGTGAAAGTAATCTTATTCTGTCTGGCCGCTCTGAGCAGCTATGTGCTCCCCTACTCCCGCTCCCTGCGGGCCCTGCTGCCGGTGGGGCTCCTCCTCCCCTTCTCCGGCCCCCTGTGCAACCTGGTGTGGCTCTTCGCGGGAGCGTCTATGCAAAAACTGTTTGAACACCACCGCCGGACGGTGGACGTCGTGATGGCCCTCTCCCTGGTCCTGTGCGCCGTCAGCCTGGTCTGGCCCCATTAAAAAAGAGAGGTGAACCCCTATGACAACACTGGAACTGCTCCAACGGGCCAAAAAGGCCAAGAGCGCCATGGCCCTGGCGGACACGCAGGCGAAAAACACCGCCCTGCTGGCTATGGCGGACGCGCTGGAGGCGCAGCGGGAGGCCATTTTAGCGGCCAACCGCCTGGACCTGGAGGCCGCCCGGGGGACGGTCTCGGAGGTGATGCTGGACCGGCTGGCCCTCTCCCCGGAGCGCATCGCCGGAATGGCCCAGGGGGTCCGGGAGGTTGCCGCCCTGCCCGACCCGGTGGGCACGGTGCTGGACCGGGTGGAGCGGCCCAACGGCCTTCTGGTGGAAAAGACCGCCACCCCCATGGGGGTCATCGCCATCATCTACGAGAGCCGCCCCAACGTCACCAGCGACGCCGCCGCCCTGGCCCTGAAGGCGGGCTCCGCCTGCGTCCTTCGGGGGGGCAAGGAGGCTCACCGCTCCGCCGCCGCCATTGTGGAGGCCCTGCGGGCCGGCTTATCCGCCGCCGCCCTGCCCCAGGACGCCCTGGGACTGGTGGAGGACACCACCCGCGGCAGCGCCCGCGAGCTGATGTGCGCCAACGGCCTGGTGGATCTGCTCATTCCCCGGGGAGGCGCGGGGCTCATCCGCTCCTGCGTGGAAAACGCCACCGTCCCCATCATTGAGACGGGCACCGGCATCTGCCACATCTATGTGGACGGGGACGCGGACCTGGAAATGGCCCTGAACATTGTGGAAAACGCCAAGTGCAGCCGCCCCAGCGTGTGCAACGCCGCGGAGGTCTGTCTGGTCCACGAGAAGATTGCCGGGGAATTCCTGCCCCGGCTGGCCCGGCGGCTGAAGCAGGTGGAGCTGCGGCTGGATCCCAGGGCCGCCGCCGTAATTTCCGGCGTCCCCGCCGGGGAGCGGGACTTTGACACGGAGTTTCTGGACTATATTCTGGCGGTCAAGGTGGTATCCGGAGTGGAGGAGGCCATGGAGCACATCGCCGCCCACTCCACCCACCACAGCGAAGCCATCGTCACCCAAAGCCCGGAGACTGCCCGGACCTTCCTCCGGGGGGTGGACTCCGCCGCCGTCTATCACAACGCCTCAACCCGCTTTACCGACGGCGGGGAGTTCGGCCTGGGCTGCGAGATGGGCATCTCTACCCAGAAGCTCCACGCCCGGGGCCCCATGGGCCTGATGGAGCTGTGCACCTTCCGCTATCTGGTCCGGGGCCAGGGCCAGATCCGTTAAACATTAAGATTTTATAAAAACATCATTTTCCACATGACAAACAGGAATTTTTGCGGTATCATGGAGCTAGAAATTCATGTGAAAGGGGCTTGATCGTCATGAACTACTATCTGAAGGAGTTTGTCCGCACCACGGGGGAACTTCTGGACTCCCAGCCGGTACGGTCCATGGGCCAATGGAAGCACCACGGCCGGGTGACCTGCCTGGATCATTCCCTGTTTGTGGCCTACTGGTCCTACCGGTGCGCCCGGCTGCTGGGCCTGGATGCGGAGGCCGCAGCCCGGGGCGGACTGCTCCACGACCTGTACCTGTACAATCCCAAGGACAAATCCGCCCACCCGGGCAACCAGTGCTTTGACCACCCCCGGGCCGCCGCCCGGAACGCCGCCAAGCTCACTACCCTGAGCAAAAAAGAGCGCAACATCATTCTGTCCCATATGTGGCCCCTGGGGGGTGCCCTGCCCCGGTCCATCGAGGCCTGGCTGGTGGACCTGGTGGACACCTTATGCGCAGGCGTGGAGTTCTCCCACCTGTACCACCCCCGCCGCCTGCGGGAGCAGCTGGGCGTGAAGCCCATCGTACCTGAGCCGGAGCTGGCCCAGGCGTCATAACCCCCCCTGCAATTCAGGTCTTGACATTAAAATTTCTCCTTACTATAATAGACGTTGTCACGTTGCCCACCCGGCAGGGTGGGCAGCATTTTTGCGCAAAAGAGAGGAGTGTGCGATGTATGAGTGAACGTCCCCAGGGCGCACCGGAGAACAAAATGGGAGTTATGCCCGAAAATAAGCTGCTGATTAGTATGGCGGTGCCCATTATGATCTCCATGCTGGTGCAGGCCTTCTACAACGTGGTGGACAGTATTTTTGTGGGCCAGCTGAGCGAAAATGCTCTGAACGCCGTCTCTCTGGCCTTTCCAATCCAGAATCTGATGATCTCTGTGGCGGTGGGCACCGGCGTGGGCATCAACGCCCTGCTGTCCAAGAGCCTGGGGGAAAAGAAACAGGATATGGTGAACAGGACTGCCATGAACGGCCTGTTTTTGACCCTGCTGAGCTACCTGCTCTTCGCCGTCATTGGCCTGACCTGCTCGGGGCTGTTTTTCCGGGCCCAGACCGACATTTCGGAGATCCTGGACTATGGGCGGGACTATATGTTCCTGTGCTGCACCCTGTCCTTCGGGCTGTTCTTCTCCATTACCTTTGAGCGGACCCTCCAGTCCACCGGGCGGACCTTCTACACCATGGTGTCCCAGGCCACCGGCGCCATTATAAACATCATTCTGGACCCGATTTTAATCTTCGGCCTGTTCGGCCTCCCCCGGCTGGAGGTGGCCGGCGCCGCCTGGGCCACGGTCATTGGCCAGATCATCGGCGGATGCCTGAACCTGTACTGCAATTTGCGGCACAATCCGGACATCCAGTTCCGCCTGAAGGGGTTCCGGCCCTCCGCCCCCATCATCCGGAACATTTACAGCGTGGGGGTGCCGTCCATTATCATGTCCTCCATCGGCTCGGTGATGGTGTTCGGCATGAACAAGATTCTCATTGCCTTTACTCCCACGGCTACGGCGGTGTTCGGGGTGTACTTCAAGCTGCAATCCTTCATCTTTATGCCGGTATTCGGCCTGAACAACGGCATGGTGCCCATTGTGGCCTACAACTACGGGGCCCGGAAGCCCGGACGCATTGTCAAGACCATCAAGCTGAGCCTCTGCTACGCGGTCAGCCTGATGGTAATCGGATTCCTGATTTTTCAGATTTTCCCCGCCCAGCTTTTGTCCATGTTTGAGGCGGAGGACGCCACCGGCGATCTCATCCGCATCGGCGTGCCCGCCCTGCGGACCATCTCCATCAGCTTTCTGTTCGCCGGGTTCTGCATTGTGCCCTCCGGCGTGTTCCAGGCCCTGGGCCACGGAGTGTGCAGTATGCTGGTCTCCTTTGCCCGGCAGCTGGTGGTGCTGCTCCCTGCCGCGTTTGTCCTGTCGAAAATCCACGGGCTGGACACGGTCTGGTGGGCCTTCCCTCTGGCGGACATCGGCGCGGTGGCCCTGAGCGTTTTCTTCCTGCGTCGGGTCTACCGCCAGGAGATCCAGCCCCAGTGGGACGGGAACGAGCCGGCTTCGTCAAAAACTTAACAAAAAATTTAACAAATCCCGCTGGAAAACCGGGCCGTTTCATGGTACAATATGCAACAGAAAGGCTGCATACTTGAAGAAGGAGGTCTCTTTATTGAAAACAATTCCTACATACAGCGGGACTCTGCGCAGTCATCTGCTTACCATTCCCAGCGTCATTTCCCAGTGCAGCGGGATCCGGGTGTTCGGCCGGCGCATTAAGTCCCTGGTGTTTACCACGGATGTGGCCATAATCAAAAACGTCAACGCGGACGCCATTATCGCGGTATACCCCTTTACCCCCCAGCCCGCCATCACCCAGGCCATCATCAATGTATCCGATGTGCCGGTCTTTGTGGGGGTGGGCGGCGGTATGACCAACGGGGACCGCTCGGTGCGTCTGGCCCAGGACGCGGAGAATCAGGGGGCCTACGGCGTGGTGGTCAACGCCCCCATCACCACCGAGACCATCTCCAAGATGAAGGCCCTGGTGGACATCCCGGTCATCACCACCATCGTCTCCGACGGCATGGACGTAGCCGCCCGGATTAAGGCGGGGGCGGATATTCTCAACGTATCCGGCGCCTCCAAAACCCCGGAGATCGTGGCCAAGCTGCGCCGGGAGTTCCCGGACGTGGCCATCATCGCCACCGGCGGCCCCAGGGAGGAGGACATTCTCCGGACCATCGAAGCGGGGGCCAACGCCATCACCTACACGCCCCCCACCACCGGGGAGCTGTTTGTGCCCATCATGCGGGAACACCGGAAAAATTTCGCGGCGGAAAAACTTTGAAATTTTTTTCAAAAACCTGTTGACATTTCGGGACGAATCCAGTATACTAATGCTTGCCCTGTTTCAGTGGAAAACAGACGGCGGCATAGCTCAGTTGGCTAGAGCATTCGGTTCATACCCGGAGTGTCACTGGTTCGAATCCAGTTGCCGCTACCAAAAAGCGGTACCCAAGGGATACGCCAGTTACCCCTTGGGTACCACCCCCCGGAACCTAATGTTCTGCGGGTCACAAGGCCCGTTGGTCAAGTGGTTAAGACACCGCCCTTTCACGGCGGTAACACGGGTTCGAGTCCCGTACGGGTCACCATAGGTCATATCCCCAAAAGGGGTTGACAATATGGAGGCATAGCTCAGCTGGTAGAGCGTCCGCCTCACACGCGGAAGGTCACAGATTCGAGTTCTGTTGTCTCCACCAGAAAAAGTCCTGAAATCATTTGATTTCAGGACTTTTTCTTTTGCTTGGATTGCTTAGAATTAAAAAGCTGCTTCCGTAAAACCGGGAGGCGAGATTGCTTTTGAGTGCCATTGCTGCTTTCCTGCAGCTTTATTTCATATTTTTCTGGAAAAAGTCAACCAGCTTGTCAAAGGGAATCGCGTCCTTTCCGCCGCCGTCATAGAGATCGGTGTGGACGGCGTCGGGAATCAGGAGCAGTTCCTTGTTGTCCCCGGTCAGCTTGGCAAAGGCATCCTTCCCGAAGTAGCAGGAGTGGGCCTTCTCGCCGTGGAGTACCATGACGGCGCTGCGGATTTCCCCTGCATAAGCCAAGATGGGCTGGTTGAGGAAAGACATACAGCCGATCACATTCCAGCCGCTGTTGGAGTTGAGGGAACGGGGATGGTAGCCCCGCTGGGTCTTGTAGTAGTCGTGGTAGTCCTTGACGAAGAAGGGGGCGTCCTCCGGGAGCGGGTCCACCACGCCGCCGCCCAGGGCGTACTCGCCGCTCTTGTAATCTGTGAGCCGCTGGGCGTTCAGGGCCACACGCTTGGCATGGCGGGCCTCCTCGCTGTCCTCGGCGTCAAAATAGCCATTGGCGTTCACCCGGCTCATGTCGTACATGGTGGAGGCTGCGGTGGCCTTGATGCGGGTGTCCAGAGCGGCCGCATTCAGTGCCAGACCGCCCCAGCCGCAGATGCCGATAATGCCGATCTTCTCCGGGTCAACATCCTCCCGCAGGGAGAGATAGTCCACCGCCGCCTGGAAGTCCTCGGTGTTGATGTCCGGGGAGGCCATATACCGGGGGGCTCCGCCGCTCTCGCCGGTGAAGGACGGGTCAAAGGCCATGGTGAGGAAGCCACGCTCCGCCATGGTCTGGGCGTACAGGCCGGCGGCCTGCTCCTTCACCGCGCCGAAGGGGCCGCACACAGCAATGGCGGGCAGCTTCCCGGCAGCATCCTTGGGGACGTAGAGGTCGGCGGCCAGGGTGATGCCGTAGCGGTTGTGGAAGGTCACCTTGCTGTGATTTACGCGCTCGCTCCTGGGAAAGGTCTTATCCCACTCCTGGGTCAAAGTCAATTTGTCCATGTTAAATTCCTCCTGAATATTATTTGGATTTGTTTTGTTTTTCCAGCGTGTAGACGAGATAGTCCAGGCAGTCAATCCGCTTTTCGCTCTGGTGCAGAGTGTCCAGCAGCGTCCGCCTGTGCTGGGAAAGGACACGCATCAGTTCAGCAGTTTTCTTTTCCCGCGCCAGAGCCATGCAGGTCTGAACGGCGTCCGCACCGCACCCTGCGTCAATTAAGTTCTGACGGAGCATACCTTGCGTGTCCGACGCGTTCGGCATATCCCCACCTCCTTGCGCTTTCAGCATAAGGCATAGAATTGCAAAAGGCAAATACTTGATTTCTATATCATGTTATTCCAATTTGGCATAACATAGCAGCGCGCAAAGGACCGCCTCCAGAGCTGATGCTCCGGAAGCGGTCCTTCATTCTGATGCAGCGGCAGTGTAGTGGGTCTTCAATTCTTCCAGAAACAGCCCCGCCGCCGGAGCAAAAACCTGATACTTTTTCCAGATCAGGTACAGCTTTGTCTCCAGTCTGGGAGTCAGCGGACGGAAGCACAGCTCGCTCTCCTGGCTGGTATCTGCCAAGCGGTCGAAGGTCAGCACACAGCCCAGCCCCTCCCGTGCCATTACGCTGCCGTTGTAGGTCAGGTTGATGGTCACGGTTACATTCAGCCGCTCTGCCAGGTCGTTGGTGTCCCCGCTGTATAGGTGGAACCGGATGCCGGGGCACCGCTCCTGCACCGCCTTGATCCGCCGGGCCAGGTGCTTGATGTTCTCCGACTCGGCGCAGCCGATATGGATATCTCCGCCGGTGACCTGCCCCAAGGCCTTGAACTCCGCCGACGTTTTATCCACCATAGCCAAAATATCCTCCGCTCGCTTGCGCAGCAGCATTCCCTCCTCGGTCAGCCGGACGCTGAAGCTGCTACGGACAAAGAGCTTTTTCCCCAGCTCCGCCTCCAGATCCTTCAGCTGTTTGGACAACGTAGGCTGGGAAATATGCAGCCGCTGGGCCGCATGGGTGACGCTGCCCTCCCGTGCCACCTCCAAAAAGTAGCGCAGAACCCGAATTTCCATCAAAACACCTCCCAAAACAGTATAACAGAAGATGATATTCTTTACAAGAATATCATGATATAGAAAACAAGTATCTGCTTTTAGCTGGAATCCGGTATATTCTGTCCACAGAAAGAAAGGCTGCAGACTTTCTTGCAAAACAAAACAATGCAAAGGGGTTCAAGAAATGTTACAGCTTCTCATAAGCTTGCTTACCCCGATTTTTGAGGGGATGGGCGTCTCTCCCACCGATGTGGCTGCCTATGTGCACAACCTCAGCGGCTATATTTACGCAATTCTGGGCACTCTGGTGGTGGCTATCGTGGTCATCATCGCCGCACAGAGCAGGGGCCCGAAGGGAAAGCGCCATCTGATCAGCTGGGGCGCGGGGCTGGCCTGGGTGCTGACCGTCACCATCCTGGCCAACGTGATCTGCTTTGGCCCCATGTACAACAATCTGGCTCCCATCCTGAACTATGACGGGGCCGTCTCTGCTGAGTCTGCCGCCGCTTCTGAGGCGGTCATTGAAAAGGTGGGCGACGAGGGCATCGTGCTGGCGGAGAACAACGGGGTGCTCCCTCTGTCCGGCACAGACAGGATCAACGTATTCGGCTGGGCGGCTACCAACCCCATCTACGGCGGCACAGGCTCCGGCTCCTCCAGCAACGAGGGCAACATCGACGTGCTTACCTCCCTGAAAAACGCTGGCTTTGAGGTAAACCAGGAGATCATTGATATGTATACGGCGTACAGTCCTACCCGTACCCTGGCCGGTGTGGGCGTAGGCTTCACCGACTGGACCCTGCCCGAGCCTCCTGTGGACTACTACACCACGGAGCTGATGGACAATGCCAAAGCGTTCTCCGACACCGCGCTTATCGTTCTGGCCCGCTCCGGCGGTGAGGGCCAGGACCTGCCTGCCGAGATGGGCCCGGTGATCGACGGAACCATCGACAATATGCGCCAGACTGAGGCCAACGGCAATGCGGGCTATAACTACTACGCCGCTGCCTTTACCAACAACAGCGAGAGCTATGATGACTTTGCTCCTGAGGAAAGCTACCTCCAGCTGTCCCAGAGCGAACGGGACATGGTTGACCTGGTAGCAGCCAATTTCGATAAAGTAGTCGTGGTGGTCAACGCCAACAACGCCATGGAACTGGGCTTCGTCAACGACTATGACTCCATCGGGGCCGTCCTGCTGGCTCCCGGCACCGGGCGCACCGCCATGAACGGCCTGGGCAAGATCCTGAAAGGTACCGTGAATCCTTCCGGACGTACTGTGGAGACCTATGTCTACGACCAGAAGGCCACCCCCGCCTACAACAACTACGGCAACTTTATCTATGACAATGTGGACGATCTGCTGGAGCAGTACACCGCCTTCGACCCCGGCTTCCAGGGGGCGCTGTCCTTCGTCAACTATGTGGAGGGCATCTATGTGGGCTACCGCTTCTATGAGACGGCCTGCGCCGAGGCCCAGGCGGGCCATATGACCTTCGACTACGACAGCGTGGTGCAGTACCCCTTCGGTCACGGCCTGAGCTACACCACTTTTACCCAGGAGATCCGGAACTTCACCGAAAGCGGCGACAATGTGACCTTTGACGTTGTGGTCACTAACACCGGCAGCGTGGCCGGTAAAGAGGTGGTGGAGGTCTACTTCACCCCGCCCTACAACAACGGAGGGATTGAAAAAGCGGCCGTCAACCTGGTGAACTTTGCCAAGACCGACGTCCTGGCCCCTGGCGCCTCCCAGACCATCCCCTTTACCATCCCCAAGGAGGACATGGCCTCCTATGACTCCTCCGCAATCAAAACCGCCAACGGCGGCTACATTCGCCCACTACAATCCCGCCGACCACGACGTGGCCGGGGATGTGATGCCCGCCACCGGGGCCAAAAACGGCCTGAAGCTGGCGGACATGATGGGCAAGCCCTATGACGACCCCGACTGGGAGCTGCTGCTGGATCAGCTCACCCCCGAGGAGATGTCTCAGCTGGTACAGATCGGCGGCTTCTCCACTGTGGCTTTGGACAGTGTGGGCAAAAAGGCCACCATGGACTCCGACGGCACCGGCGGTCTGAACGACTGGTATGCCGGCGTGTACGGCACCCCCTATCCCACCGAGGTGCTTATCGCCCAGACCTGGAACAAGGATCTGGCCTATGAGGTGGGCGGGGCCATCGGCCAGGAGTACGCCGACTGCCACATCTACGGCTGGTATGGCCCGGCCATGAACACCCACCGCACCGCCTTCAATGGCCGCAACTTTGAATACTACTCCGAGGACGGTGTGCTGGCCGGTTACATCGCCTCCGCCGAGATCAACGCCGCCAGGGAAAAGGGCGTATACGCCTACATCAAGCACTTCGTGGCCAACGACCAGGAGATCAACCGCTGCACCGCCCAGCAGATCTACCTGACCGAGCAGACCCTGCGGGAAATCTACATGAAGCCCTTTGAAATCTGCGTGAAGAACTATGACTATGACACTTTCTCCGCTATCGCAGGAAAAATCAGCAGGCATAATTTCTTCCTCCCCTTTTCAGTACAATCGCCGGGTCCTTCCAGGGCCCGGCGATTGTCAAACAGGGAAATGGTCTAATGAAGGGGCGAACGATTTTGAAACATCTAATCTATATTTCAAAAATGACATAGGAAGAACATTTCCGGCTGAATCGAGTCACTGTTCAATTTGCCAGAGCCGTTCAATCGCCCGCTGGGCCGCGAGCAGGTTGGGATAAATCCCCGCGCAGCTGGCGCGGAGCTCCTCCGGCGGCTCAAACAGGTCCGGGATCATAATGGTTGCACAGCCGGCGGCGATTCCTGCCCGGACACCGTTGATGCCATCCTCAAAGACATAACAGCTTTCGGGGGAACAGCCCAGCTTCTGGGCGGCCAGAAGAAAGATATCCGGTTCCGGCTTTCCCCGGGAGACATCTTCACCGCTCACAACGGCGTCAAAATAGCCGTCGATCCCGGCACGGCTGAGGTTGTCCGCAATCATGTTCCGCAAGCTGCTGCTGGCTACGGCCAGCTTTACATTCTTTGCCCGGAAGAATTCCAAAATTTCCCGCACCCCCGGTTTTTCCGGAATGCCCTCTTTTATAACCTCCGCCGCGCGGGAAAGACAGCTCTCCTGGAACGCAAAGGGGTCTGCCTCCGGGTAGTACCGGCGGATTACCTCCCGCATTCCGGCCCCGCTGGTCCCGGCCACCGCGGCGGGAAAGTCTGGCCGGGGCCGCTGTCCGAACCGCCTTGCCGTTTCCGTCCAGCTGTCCCGGAAGATCCGCTCTGTGTCAAACAGCAGGCCGTCCATATCAAAAATTGCACCTTGTTTCATAAGCCTTTTCCGTAACGCGCCTCACTCCTCGATGATCTGAAGCACGGTTCCCGCCTTCAGCTCGGGAAGGGGTTTGTTTTCCACATAAATGGTGCCCAGCAGGTCTACTTCCGACTGACCGCTGAAATTGAAGGTACAGTGGCCAAGACCGGCCAGGGTGGTGGGCGCTTCGCTGCCCACGGCGGTGATTTTGTAGGACTGTCCGCCGATCTTCACCGTCTGGCCCACGGAGATGGTCCCGTTGATGGGAGCTACATCCACCCAGAAGCAGAAGTCCTTGATCTCGTCGGGGGCGCTGTCGCCGAACAGAACAAACATATTATTTTCCAAAAATTCCTCGGCGCACGCGCCTCTGTCTTTGATGGTATTTTCATAGATGATCTTCATACTTAAAAACCTCCTGTTTGTTATGGGACATCCGCCCGTCCCCCGCCGCAGTGGGGGCGGCGGGGGCGGGGATGCCAAAGGAAAGGAGTTACGCTTACGCGTACAGCCCAAAACTGGCTGCGTAGGCCAGCAGGACCCGAAGCCAGCCGGTGGCGAAGCGGGAGTACATAACGGACACCACACCCACCTCAATGGTCTCGGTCTCGGCTTCCGCCAGGCCAAGCCCCACGGGGATGAAGTCGCAGGCGCCCTGGCAGTTGATGGCGAACAGGGCGGGGAGGGCCAGCTGTGGGGCGATATTGCCCTTGCCAATCTCCGCGCCCACCAGGGTGCCGATGATCTGGGCAATGACCGCGCCGGGGCCCAGCAGGGCGGACAGGCCGGGGATGGAACAGATCAGGCCCAGAGCTACCAGGCCAAAGACATTGCCGGCCAGGGGGGTGAGAATGCGGGCAAAGGCGTCGCCGAAGCCGGAGCCGTTGATAATGCCGATCAGCATGGACACAAAGGCCATAAAGGGGAGCAGGGTGGTAATGCAGGTCTGGATGGCGTCCCGGGCGGCCTGATAGAAGGTGTTGACCACCTTACCGGCCCCCAGGCCGATCTTGGTGACCAGGGACTTGTTCTCCTGCCTGGCCAGGGTCTCGGAGACCTTCTGGCTGGCGGTGAATTTGGGTTCGGCCTTGGGCTGGGCCTGGGGGGCGGCCTGGGGCGCTCCGTCTGCCGGGGAAATTTGTTCGCTGGTGACCGCAGAGACGTAAATCTCCGGGGTGATATACTGGGCCATGGGGCCGGATTTGCCCACAGGCATCACGTTGACGGTAGGAATCCCTTTCTTGGGGTAGATGCCGCAGCGCAGGGTGCCGCCGCAGTCGATGATGGCCAGGGCGATCTCCTCTTCGGGGCACTTGGTCTTAAAGCCGTTCACCGGGGTCAAGCCGGTGAGCTCCACGATTCTGGCCAAACACTCCGGCTCGACCCCGCCGCCGGTGATGTACATGACCTTGTTTTTCGCCTGGGTAGGCGTAATGGTCAGCGGACCGCCGAAGCCGCCGGGGCCCCGCTCAATCCGGATGGAACGATAATCAGCCATTTTTCTCTCCTCCTTACTTCGCAGCTCCGAACGCACGGCTCAGAGTGACGCCCTGCTGCTTCTCTACCATTTTGGTGGTGAACTCGGTGGCCCATCCGGAGATGAAGTTGGCCGCCAGACCCACCAGGAGATACCGCACCGCCAGCGGGGTGGCGTCCAGCCCCAGGGCGGTGATGCCGTTGGCGATGCCCAGCCAGATGAACAGCTCGGAGGCGTTGATGTGGGGAAACAGGCCGTTATTGGTGTGGCAATGGTAGGTGACGGAGGCATAGAAACAGGGCTTGTAGAACTCAGGCATGAACTTGCCCATGGACAGGGCCATGGGGTTGCCCAGCATGAAGGCGCTGACAAAGGGGAGCACCGCGTACCGCAGCACCGGGTTGCCGGTGCAGACAGAGGCCAGTTTCGTAACCGTTTTCTCTCCGGCGATGGCCATAATCGCGTTCATCAGCACCAGAAGCATAACGATGGTAGGGATAATGCCGGTAACCCAGCTCATGAACTGCTGTCCGCCCAGGGTGAACAGATTCATAAAGCCAGCGGCCAAATTGACAATAAAATCCATAAAGATCCGCCTTTCCTGTTATAGTTTGGCTGCGCCGGCCAGGGTCCGGCCCACCCGCCGGAAGGGGGAGGGCGGCTCCGGGATTGCCTCACCGGCCATAAATTTGTTATAGGTGTTTCTGGCGTCCAAAATCGCTTTGCGGAGATTTTTGCCGTATTTGGGCAGGTCGGATTCCGTGAGCCCGCCCACATATTTTCCCTCGAAGCCGGGAAGCCCGCTCACCCGGGCAAAGCAGGTAACCCCCATCAGCTTTTTGCCCTCCTGGATGACGCCAGCCTCGTCAATCCGGAACATAACGATGGCCCCGGCGTGGAAGCCGCCGGATTTCCGGCCGCAGGCCACCTTGCCCCGGCGGCGCAGCTTGACGAATTCCCTGGAAAAATGGCGCATCTGGAATACGCTGAGCACCCCCTGGAGCAAGAACATGGCCCCCAGGAGCAAAGCAAGTTGAAGCATGGTATAACCTCCTTATTACGCCTGCCGGTACAGCGCCCGGAGCAGCGCCGGGAAGCTGTCCGCGCTTGTGATTTTGTCCAGCAGCGGTTTGTCCTTTGCGATGCTGATGATCTCCTCGTAGACCCGGAGCAGCAGGGTATCCTGTCCGGCGTCTTTGGGCAGACCCATCAGAAAAATAGTGCGTACCTCCCGCTTTCCCTGCCGCACGGGCCGCGGGCAGACGCCAACGGCCAGCACCAGCTTGTCTCCGGCGGACTGCACCGTATGAGGGATGGCCACCTGATTGTCAAAGACGGTAGAGCCAATCTCCTCCCTGGCCCGAAGACGGGAGAGAAACTCCGGGTCCGCCTGCCCCTGGGCAATGAGAGAGGCGGCCATCCGCTCCAGGGCCTGGTCATAGGTCTCCACATCGTCCAGAAGGAAAAAGCGGCTCTCATCCAGCAGGCCGACCATGACGAACCAGTTGTTATCCAATATAGGGACGTCCACCTGGTTCCAATACTTGGCCTTCTCAATCTTGTGCCGCAGCTCCTGTTCGTGAAAGACCTCCCGAATGAGAATCACGGGCTGTTCCGTCTTGCAGGGCAGCTCCACCGTGGTAAAGATCAGGTCAAAGCCGGCCAGCCGTTCCGGGGTGACCTTTTCCCGGGAGAGCAGGGTAAGCTCCGAAGCGCTGTCCAGCACCCGCCGCAGCTGGGCGGCAATCAGACGGGCGGTCACCCGGCCCGTTCCGCACACAATCGCCGCCCGGAAGGGCGTTTCCCGGACTCCCCGCTCTTCCAGAAAGACGCTGAAATAGGAGGCCAGATAGCTGTGCTCGTCCTCGGTGACCTCCATGCCGCACTCCTCCCGGATCACCCGGGCGGCGATGGAGGCCATCCGCCAGGCCAGCGGGTATTTCTCCCGCATCTCTGTTACCATGGGGCTCTTCAGCCGCACCCGGAAGCGCAGGCGGTTGAGCATGAACATTAAATGATAGAGGAATTCCTCTTTCAGCTCCGGCGCCTCAATCCGCAGTTCCATTTCCAACCGGATCTGCCGGAAAATTTTGTCCTGGAGCGGCCCCATGGCCGGGTCCAGCTGAATGGAGCGCATCTCCTCCGCGTCCGCCGGAGTGCGCATTCCGATTACAGGCAGCAGGGTAAACAGCTGTTCCTCCACCGGGATGCCGGTGTGCAGGAAGGCTCCGATTTGCTCCATGAGGGTGTTGACGGCCTCAAACTCCGGACGGATGGTAAGGCGGTAGAAGGCGGGGGACAGCTCTCCGATGGGGCGGCCGGTGAGGAAGCGGTCCAGCATGACGGTGAGAAAACGCTCAAATTGCTGCCGCGTGCTGTGTCCGGCGGGGCTGGCCGCAAAGGCTTCCTCCACCAGATGGGTAATCTCCCCGTCCAGAGGGTAGTCCCGGTAGAGCGGGTCGTAGCATCGCTCCAATATATACTGCCGGATGTCCCGCTCCCGCCCCTGGAGGGTGAGCCCCTGGCTGGTTCTGCCCTGGATGGACAGGCCGTAGGGCTCCAGGGCGGCCCGCAGACGCTTCAGGTCCCGAATCAGGGTGCTGCGGCCCATGTTCATTTCATAGGCCAGCTCGTCGGTGAGGAGGGGAGCCTGGGACCGCGCCAGCCGGCCAAACACATAGTCCATCCGCCCGCTGAGGGAGTTAAAACCCCTCTCCTCGGCCAAAAGCCTTGCCCGGACAGCCCGGAATCGCGCCGCGTCAAAGATGTGCAGGACGTATCTGCCCTGATTGCTGCGGATGGTGGCGCAGTCCTTCAGCTCCGCTTCCAGCTGCTTGATATCGTTGGATACGGTCCGCTCGCTGACCTGGAATTTTTCCGCCAGGGTGCCGGAGGAGGCGGCCGGTGTGCTGCACAGGGCAAGCAGGATATGGGCCAATCGGCTGTCGCCAAAGGTGTTGTCCACAGCGGTCCCCTCCTTTTGCACGATGTTTTCTTACCCTCTGGACTTGCCGCCCGAGATGTTCAGGGTGGTGCCGGCGATGTAGCTGGCCCGGTCAGAGACCAGAAAGGCCACCAGATCCCCCACCTCGTCCAGCTTCCCGTCCCGGCCCAGAGGGATGACCTTGCTGTAGTCGGTGGACAGCTCCTCCGGCTTGCAGCCGCGGGTGTAGGCCAGCGCGTCGTTGTAGGCCGGGGAACGCAGGCCGGTGGCCTCCATGATGCCGGGGGCGCAGGCCACCACCCGGATGTTGTGCTTGCCCAGCTCCTTGGCCCAGGAGCGGGTGAAGCTGTCCACCGCCCCCTTGGTAGCGGAGTAGGCGCTCTGGCCCTGGGAGCCCTCCTTGCCTGACTCGGAGGACATATTCACGATCACGCCGCCGCCCTGCTTCAGCATCTGCCGGGCACAGGCCTGGGCGCACAGGAACACGCCCTTCACATTGATGTCAAACATTTTTCCAAAAGAGCTTTCGTTCAGTTCATACTCGGGCCGCTCCCCGGCAGCGTCCACCAATAGACGGGGCATATTGATGCCGGCGTTGTTCACCAGGGCGTTGATTTTGCCGTATTTGGCCACCACGGCGTCCGCCATCGCCTGGACGCTGCCGGGACTGGTCACGTCGCACTTGACGCAGTACGCGCCGTCCAGCTCGTCGCCGGTGTTCACCGTCATGTCGGCCACCACCGCTTTGGCGCCCGCTGCCGCCAGAGTCTGTACCACGTGCCTGCCGATCCCGGAGGCTCCGCCCGTAACGACGACCACCTGATCCTCCAGACCCAGCCAACCTTTTTCCATAACAATTTCCTCCTTTTTTTCCTTTGAACGGTCCTTCAAAGCTGTCTGTGGGCCTATTGTAGAGGAAGAAAGGGCTTGGGTTAATACGGACTTTTTCCGGGGCCTGGAAAAGTATTAGTTTGTCTTTTTTCCGAACGCCGGAAAAAGACTGGCCGATGTGTCTGGACTGCACAAGATCAGGGACTTCGTTTTGTGCAAAATGAACATGTCTCAAATTCGATAAAGTATTTTATTAAAGTGATTACAGTATAGAATTGGCCGGATTATTTGTCAATTATATATTCCATACAAAAAGCAAGATTGATTTTTGTGAAATTGCCTGCTATACTTTAATAAAATATTTTCGTAAAGCGGGTGGGAACATGGCGCAGACCGTTCAGGAGCGGATTTTTCAGCTGATGCGGGGCGGACAGGTGATAACACGGCAGGACATTGGGGAAAAGCTGTCCCTGAGTATGCCCACTGTCCTCCAAAATGTAACGCAGCTCATGGAGGCAAACATTTTGGAGGAGTGCGGCGCGGCTCAATCCAGCGGAGGACGAAAAGCGAAGCGGCTCCGCCTTTGCCCGGAGGCGGGGCAGGTCCTGGGAATTAACATTGGGCTACAGCAGATCCAGTTTGTTACAGCGGATTTGCTGGGAAATCTCCGGCAAGCTGCTTCCGTTTCCCTTCCGTTTCGGGACGCACTGGACTGGTACCCCCAATTTCAAACGGCTTTGCTGGACTTTTTCCGGCAAGCGCGAGTGGCGCCCGGTCAGATCCTGGGCGCCGGAGTATCCTTTCCCGGCATCATTGACAGCCGGAAAAATCAGGTTGTCCGCTCTCATATCTTCGGAGTGGAGCACATGGGGCTGGAACGGTTCCAAAGGGTCCTCCCCTGTCCCGCGGTCTTTGGCAATGACGCCAACTGCGCTTGCTTTACCGAGCGGGACGCCCGCCGGAGCAGCTATGTTTACCTCTCCCTCAACGAGTCTGTAGGGGGAGCCGTGATGCTGAACGGGACCCTCTGGATGGGGGACACGTTCCAGGCCGGCGAGCTGGGCCACATGATTTTGGTTCCCGGCGGACGGCGCTGCTACTGCGGGAAGCAGGGCTGCGCCGACGCCTACCTGTCCCCGCAGGCCCTGGAACGGGACGGCTGGGAGATCTATTTGGAGCATCTTGCTGTTTTCATAACCAATCTGCGGATGCTTTTGAACCTGGATCTGGTCATTGGCGGGCAAGTCGGAATCAAGATCAGACCCCGGATGGAGGTTCTGACGGCGAAAGCGGCGCAGTATGACCGGTTTGCGCGGGATGTCAATTACATTTTTCCGTGCATTCAGCAGGAATATGCCTGTGCGCTGGGGGCTGCCGGGCTGGCTATGGAGCAGCTTGGGGCTGACCTGCTCCGCCGGGCAAAGACACTCCGATCAACAGAAAAAAACCAGCGGCCGCCGCTGGGTCTATATTGACCTTTGTACTTTCCTAATTCACATCTGGACAAACGGACTTTACTCTGCTAAAATGAATGTATATTCAGAATTTCAAGATAAGAGGAGGTTGTGTTACAATGCTTGACATTACAGCCATCGGTGAAGTGCTGATTGATTTGACACAGACTGGGTTCAATGAGAGCGGAATCCCTCTCTTTGCCGCCAACCCCGGGGGCGCTCCCGCCAACGTGGCGGTGGCCGCCGCCCGGCTGGGGGCCAAAACAGCCTTCGCCGGAAAAGTGGGCCGGGACGGCTTTGGGAACTACCTGCGTCAGGTACTGGCGGACAACGGCGTGGACGTGTCCGGCCTGCGCGCCGGGGCCCAGGCCACCACCATGGCCATCGTCTCGGTGGACTCCTCCGGCGAGCGGGATTTTCAATTTGTCCGGGGCTGCGACGCGGCCCTCACCCCGGAGGAGGTGGACGCGGAGGAGATTTTCCGCAGTAAGATACTGCATTTCGGCTCTGTCAGCCTCACCCAGGGCTCTGCCCGGAACGCCACCATCTTCGCCGCCCGCAGCGCCCATCAGGCCGGGGTTCTGGTGAGCTACGACCCCAACTACCGCGCCGCCCTGTGGCCCAGCGAAGGGGAGGCCCGGGAATGGATGTGCATCCCCCTGCCCCTGGTGGACGTGCTGAAAATCTCTGAGGAAGAGCTGCCCCTGCTCACCGGGTCCCGGGACCTGGAGGATGGGACCCGGCAGCTGGAGGAGCGGGGCATCCAGCTGATTCTGGTCACCCTGGGGAGCGAGGGCGTATTTTGCCGCTGGCAGGGGGAGTGCTGGCAGCAGCCCGGCGCGGCCGTAAAAGTGGCGGACACCAACGGCGCGGGGGATACCTTCCTCGGCGCGGTGCTGTCCCGCCTGTGCCAGCGGAAGAAAAAGCCCCTGGAGGACCTGAGCGCCGGCGAGCTGAAAGAAATTTTGACCTTTGCCAACCGGGCGGCGGCCCTCACCTGCTCCCGCAGCGGGGCCATCCCGGCCATGCCTACTTTAGAGGAGATGAAACTGTGAAAAAACCCTTTGTAAACAAAATCCGGCTGGAGGAAATCTGCCGGCAGTTCCCCACCCCCTTCCATCTGTATGACGAGAAGGGCATCCGGGAGAACGCCCGGCGGGTGAACGCGGCCTTCGCCTGGAACCCGGGCTTTCGGGAGTTCTTCGCCGTGAAGGCCACCCCCAATCCCCAGCTGCTGAAGCTTCTCCGAAAGGAGGGCTGCGGCGTGGACTGCTCCTCTCTGACGGAACTGATGATGTCCGACCGGTGCGGCTTTGCCGGGGGGGAGATCATGTTCTCCTCCAACGATACCCCGGCGGAGGAATTCGCCCTGGCCGCCAAGCTGGGGGCCACCATCAACCTGGACGACATCAGCCATATCGACTTTTTGAAGAATACCATTGGCTATATTCCCAGAAAAATATCCTGCCGGTATAATCCGGGCGGGACCTTTACCCTGGGAGAGAGCAAGGAGGGCTTCCAGGTGATGGACAACCCCGGCCAGGCCAAGTACGGCCTGACCCGGCCCCAGATGACCCAGGCCTTCCGCCGCCTGAAGGAACTGGGGGCGGAGGAGTTCGGGATTCATGCCTTTTTGGCCTCCAACACCATTTCCAATGAATACTACCCCGCCCTGGCGGCGATTCTGTTCCGCACCGCCGTGGAGCTGAAGAACGAGACCGGGGCTCACATCACCTTCATCAACCTGTCCGGCGGGGTGGGCATCCCCTACCGGCCGGAGCAGTCCGCCAACGACATCGCCGTGATCGGCGAAGGGGTCCGGAAGGCCTATGAAGAGATTCTGGTCCCTGCCGGCATGGGGGACGTGTCCCTGTGCACCGAGTTGGGCCGGTTCATGCTGGCCCCCTATGGCCACCTGGTCACCCGGGTCCTGCACCAGAAGCACACCCACAAGGAGTACATCGGGGTGGATGCCTGCGCCGCCAATCTGATGCGTCCGGCCATCTACGGGGCCTACCACCACATCACCGTTATGGGCAAGGAGGATGCGCCCTGGGATCATATGTACGACGTAACCGGCTCTCTATGCGAAAACAGCGATAAATTCGCCGTAGACCGGATGCTGCCGGAGATCGAGATCGGGGACCTTCTGGTCATTCACGACACCGGGGCCCACGGCCACTCCATGGGCTATCAGTACAACGGCCGGCTGCGCTCGGCGGAGGTACTGCTCCAGGAGGACGGGACCGCCCGGCTCATCCGCCGGGCCGAGACCCCGGAGGACTACTTTGCCACCTGCATCTGGGACTGAACTGCGAGGATACGACATGAATATCATGGGTGAATTGGCCCTTATTTTCGGCGTCTGCCTGGTGGGAGAAGGAATTTCCGCCGCGCTCCCCTTCATCTTCCCCGGCAGTGTCATTGCTCTGCTGCTGCTGGCCGCGCTGCTCTTTTCCGGCCTGCTCAAGCCCAAGCATCTGGAGCGGGCCTCCGGCTTTCTGGTGGCCAATATGGCGTTTTTCTTTCTGCCGCCCTGCGTGGGGATTATGGAGCGGATGGAGGACATTCTCCCCCAGCTGCTCCCCTTCCTGCTGATTACGGTTATCACCACGCCGCTGGTCTACGGCGTAACGGCCTGGACCGTCCAGCTGGTGATCCGGCTGCAAAAGAAAAAGGGGGCGGTTCCCCATGCTTGAAGCAATGCTGCACTCCCCCTTTTTCGGTCTGACCCTGACTGCCGCCGCCTGGGCGGTGGGAATCTGGGTCCAGCGCCGGACTAAATTTATCCTGTGCAACCCGATTGTGATCGCCACAGCACTGGTGATTGTGTTTCTGGTGGCTTTCCGCATTCCCTACGCCGTCTACGCCGCCAGCGCGGAGCCGGTGCGCATGATGCTGGGCCCGGTTACCGCCGTGCTGGCCCTGAATATCTACAACCAGCGCAGGATTCTGAAGGACTATTTCCTGGCCGTGCTGCTGGGCTGCTTTGCCGGCAGTCTGACCAGTCTTTGCAGCGTACTGCTTCTGTGCCGGCTGTTTCAGATGGAAGAGCTGCTGACCGTCTCTCTGCTCCCCAAAAGCGTCACCGCCGCCATCGCCCTGAGCATTGTGGACAGCCGGGGGGGCGTGGCCGGTGTGGCCGCCGCCGCCGGCATGATTACCGGGATGCTGGGGGCTATTCTGGTGCCCCAGTTTGCCAAGCTGTTTCACATCACCGACCCGGTGGCGGAGGGGCTGGCCATCGGCTCCTGCAGCCACGCCCTGGGCACCACCAAGGCCATGGAAATCGGCAAAATTCAGGGGGCCATGAGTTCCATTGCCATCTGCGTGTGCGGGATTATCACATCGGTTCTGGTGCTGTTTTTCTGAAGCCCTTCCCCTCTGACTGCGGAGCCTCTCCGGATCAGAGGGGATTTTCTCTATATGGATTGACTTTCCCCCTGTTTCGTACTAAAATCATCCTGCTTGACTTATTTTTTGCAGGAGTGTGACCCCCATGATCCACTATTTGGACAACGCCGCCACAACCCCCGTCCGCCCGGAGGCCGCCCAGGCGGCCCTGGACGCAATGCAGCGCCTGTGGTGGAACCCCTCCTCCCAATACGGACCGGCCCGGTCCACCCAGGCGGCCCTGGAGGGCTGGCGGCGGGAAAGTGCCCAGGGGCTGGGCTGCCGGCCGGAGGAATTCTTTTTCACCTCCGGCGGCACAGAGGGGGACAACTGGGCCATTGCCGCCGCCGCGGAGCTGGGCCGTCACAGGGGGAAGCACATTATTACCACCGCCATTGAGCACGACGGGGTTTTGCAGCCCTGCAAGGCCCTGGAGCAGCGCGGGTATGCGGTAACCTATCTGAAGCCGGACCGGAACGGAGCCATTGCGGCGGAGCAGGTCCGGCAGGCCCTGCGGCCAGACACCGTTCTGGTGTCCATGATGCTGGTGAACAACGAGCTGGGGACGGTCCTCCCCGTGGCGGAAACCGCCGCCGTCCTCCGGGCTGCCCGGAGCGCCGCCCTGCTCCACTGTGACGCGGTCCAGGGCTTTCTGAAAATTCCCTTTACCCCGGAGGAGCTGGGGGTGGATCTGCTGTCGGTCAGCGGACACAAAATCCACGCGCCGAAGGGCGTTGGCGGCTTTTATGTCCGGAAGGGCCTGCGCCTGCCCCCCCTCATCCGGGGCGGGGGCCAGGAGGGGGGGCTGCGCTCCGGCACCGAGCCCACTGCCCAGATTGCCGCCTTCGCCGCCGCCGTCCAGGCGGGCCGGGCAACCTTTCCCGCCGACGCCCAGCACACCGCCCAGCTGAAGCAGTACGCCATTGACCGGCTGAAGCCTCTGGACATCGCCCCGGTGGTAACCGGAGGCTGCCCCCATATTCTGCCCATCGCCCTGCCCGGCTACCGAAGCGAGGTGCTGCTGCGGTTTTTAAGCGACCGGGAGGTCTATGTGTCCTCCGGCTCCGCCTGTCACCGGGGAAAGCCCAGCCATGTGTTCGCCGCCCTGAATCTGCCCAAAAAGCAGCGGGACGGCGTGCTGCGGGTGAGCTTCTCCTACGATACCAGAAAAGAGAATATAGATGCTCTGGCAGACGCCCTGGCCGCGGCAAAGCGGGAGCTGTTCATGTCCATGTCGTGAGGGATTGCCATGTTTTCTTACTTGAATCGCGGAACGCAGTTTTACCGGCAGGTGGCGGCTCTGGCCGCCCCCATTGTCCTGCAAAATTTAATTACCAGCACCCTCGCTATGGCAGATACCTTTATGGTGGGACTGCTGGGGGAGCAGCCTATGGCGGCGGTGGCCCTGGCGAATATCCCCCTGTTCATGGTCCAGATGTTCATTTTTGGTGTCCAGAGCGGCGCAACCGTGCTGTTCAGCCAATACTGGGGCCGCCAGAGGACAGACGACATCCAGCGGGTGATGGGGGTGTCTGCCTGGTGCGTGGGGATACTGTCCCTGACCGTAGCGCTGGTTTTGTGGTTTATCCCCCAGCCCTTCCTCTCTCTGTTCGGAAAGGATCAGGCGCTTGTGGCGCTGGCGGCCCGGTATGGCCGCATTGCCGGCTTTTCCTATGTGCTCAACGCTTTCACTATGGTCTATATCTCCGCCTACCGGGCGATGGAAAATCCCAGCCTTGGTATGTACATCCTGATGATTTCCATGAGCTGCAACACCTTTTTAAACTGGGTGCTGATTTTCGGCAGGCTGGGCGCTCCGGCCCTGGGGGTGGAGGGCGCGGCCCTGGCGACGCTGCTCTCCCGCGGGGTGGAAATCGCCGTATTGGCCCTGCACATCCGGTTCAATAAATTTTTACGCCTGCGCCCTGGACTTCTGCTCCGTCCGGGCATGGAAATGGCCCGCCGTTTTGTGCGCTACGGCGGACCTGTGGTGTGCAACGAGACAATGTGGGGGCTGGGGACCGGCATTTTCCCCACCGTTATGGGCCATATGCAGAACAGCCAGGAGATTCTCGCCGCCTACACCCTGGCGGGCAACGTGGAAAAAATCTGTATGGTGGTGGGGTTCGGCATCGCCGCCACCGCCTCCATCCTGATCGGGCGGGAGATCGGCGCGGGGCGTACCCAGACGGTGCAGCAGGTGGGCATGGCCCTGAGCACCCTGGCCTTTTTGTGCGGCCTGGCGGTGGGCTGTCTCCTGATGCTGTTTGCCCAGTGGATCGCTCCGCTGTGGGTGTTCCCCCTGTTTCAGCTCTCCCCGGGGGCGAGCCGGATTGCAGCGATGATGATTACCGTCTCCGGACTGATGATCCCCATTAAAAATTTCAATCAGGCCATTATTGTGGGAGTTCTCCGGGGGGGCGGGGATGTGCGGGCGTCCACCATTATCGACCTTACCCCCCTGTGGCTGGTGGCCATTCCCCTGACCGCCCTGATGGGGCTGGTACTGAAGCTGGATATTTTCTGGGTGTATCTGTGCATCCCCTCCGAGAACATTATCAAATTTTTTGTAGGGATGCGCCGCCTGCGGTCCGGCCGCTGGATCAACGACGTGACCGGCACAACGGCCAGAGAGTAGCAATGTAAAGCAGTTTATCAGAAACCGGATGTATACGAAAAAAATTACGAATCAGTGGTGCTGGTTTGATATGCGCTTTTAACGCTTTTACTGGAAAGCAGCCGCCACAAAGGCAGAAAATATAAGTAGCAGGCCGCCAGAATGCTGGCGCTGGGCGCGCCCGCCGAGGACAGGGGCACCGCCGCCGCGATGGACCAGGGGACCAGGGCGGCCACCACCACCACCGAGTCCTCCAGATCCAGGGCCAGCTCCGGGCCCTCCTCCAGATTGACACACAGCTGATGGGTGAGCAGAATGGCCAGGGTCTGGTTGCAGGAGACCAAAGAGGCCGCCGTCCCCGCCGCCAGCACCGCCGGGAAGGCCCGGCGGGCTCCCAGCCCTTCCACCTTGGTCTGGAGGCTGCGCAGCAGGCCGGTTTTCTCAAAAATCCCCGCATAGCTGGAGGACAGGCACACAATGGCCCCGCTCCGGAGCATGGACACAATCCCGCCGCCCCCCAGAAGGGCCTCCAGCTCCGGGTCCTCCAGATGGAACCCGAAGAACAGAAGCTGAGGCAAGCTGGACAGACTCCCCTGCTGGAGCGTAAGGTACAGCGCCAGCGCGGCGGCAATGCTGGCGGCCAGCACCCGCTTTACCGGCATCCGGAACGCCGCCAGCACCAACACCAGCAGAGCGGGCAGAAGGGCGGCCCAGTGCAGGACCAGTCCCCGGGCAAACAGGGTCCCCACGTCCGGCAGCGCTCCTTCCCCCGCTGCCGGCAGTCCCAGAAGGAAATAGACGGCGCAGGCGGCCAGAAAGGGAACCAGAGCCGAACGGACCATCCGGCCAATGTTCTGAAACAGATCTGTTCCGGTCAACTCGCTCACCAGCAGGGCACTGGTGGACACCGGAGAGCAGCGGTCCCCGAAGAATACCCCGGACAGCACCGCCCCCCCTGCCAGTACCGGGCTCAACCCCATGGCTTGGGCAATGCTCATGCAAATAACCCCCATAGTGGCCGCCGTGCCGAAGGCGGTGCCCGTGAGGACGGACACCCCGCAGTTCATCCAAAAGGCGAAAAGCACAAAGGCAGAGGGCTGGAGCACATGGACACAGGCGGTTATGATAACGGCGATGGTGCCGCAGGCCCGCCAGAGGGCAGTAAGCATCCCAATGAACAGGAACAACAGCAGCACATTCCGGACGGTTTTAATGCCCTTCCAGGACATTTGAAAAATTTCCCGGAAGGAGAAGCCCTTTTTGCGGCTGTAGAGGAAGAAAATGACGTAGCCGGCGGCCAGGGCCCACAGAATTTCCAGCTTCAGGATCACGCATGCCAGAAGTGCGCCCAGAAACAGCAGCAAGGCAGTCGTCTCCATATGAAAACCTCCTAATGCTTATTTGGCAGCAGGGACATGGTAGCCGCAATGCCGATGGCCGCGATCAGCAGATTGATGATAGTCATAAAAACAACCTCCTTTGATTTGGTAACTACACTGTACCAGAAAGCTGCATCAATGTCCAACTGTTAATTTTGATTGATCCCACAGGAAAAACACTGTATTTAACCGGGGGGAGATTTGCTTGAACTTCCTCAGCATGGACTATTTCGCTATGACCGCCCACACGCGCAGTTTTACCCGGGCGGCGCAGCAGCTCCACATCACCCAGCAGACCCTCAGCGCCCACATCGCGGCCCTGGAGAAGGAACTGGGGTGCAAGCTGTTCCTCCGGCGCACCCCTCTGGAGCTGACCTACCCGGGACAGGTTTTTTTGGAATACGCGCTGGATTTTCAGCGGAAATACCGGCAGCTGGAGCGGGACTTCGACGACCTGGCCGGGGAGGAGAAGGGATGCCTGCGCATTGGCATCGGCACCGTCCGGGGGCGGTCCATTATGCCGGAGGTCATTCAGGTCTATCAAAGGACCTGGCCCAAGGTGGATATACGCTTGTTTGAGGGGAGCGGCGAGCAGTTCTGCGACAAGCTTGTCCGCGGGGAACTGGACCTGATCATCGGCCACTTCCCCCAGCCCTTTCCGGGAGTGGAGCTGCTGGACCTCTACCGGGAAGAGGTGGTTCTATTGATCTCCAGGCAGCTGCTGGAAGCGCAGTACGGTCCCCGGTGGAGGGGGGTGGCGGAGGAAGTCCGGGTCCGCCAAAGCCTGGAGCCGCTGGCCGGGTGTCCCTTCGTGGCCAACAGTGAAGAGGACGTGGTGAGCGCTCTTCGGCAGGCTCTGTTCGCCCAGCTGGATACGGACCCGGCCATCCGGGTCATGTCCCGGAACCTGGGCACCCTGCTGGACCTGTGCCTGCGGGGCGTGGGCGCCTGCTTCTGCCCGGAAATTATGGCCCGGGCCACCCTGACCCCGGCGCAGCTGGACTCGGTGGAGCTGTTCCGGTTTTCCCAGCACGCCCGCCACACCATCAGCATCGGTTATCTGAAGCAGGCCCGCCGGTGGAGCGTCCTGTCCCATTTTATTGATCTGACCCAGCAGCTGCTGGGAGAGGAGGAATTTCAGCCTTGAACATTACCGTTTTAATGGAGAATACCGCCCCCTGCCACCTGACGGCGGAACACGGGCTGTCCTTTCACATCCAATACCGGGGGCACAGCATTCTTTTGGACGCGGGCTCCTCGGGAAAGTTCGCGGACAACGCCCAAAAGCTGGGGGTGGACCTGTCCGGGGTGGAGTGGGCGGCCCTGTCCCATGGCCACTACGATCACGCCGACGGCTTCCGGCGGTTTTTCGCGGAAAACGAGACGGCCCCGGTGTACCTGCGCCCGGCGGCGGGGAAGAGCTGGTTTTCCACCTCCCAGGGCGCGCCCCGGTTTATTGGCATCCACCGGGATATTGTCCAAAATCCCCGGTTTGTGCCGGTGGAGGGGCTGTTTTCTCCCATGGAGGGGGCCTGGTTAGTCCCGGAGACCCTCCAGGGAGGAGCTTTTGCCAACCACGAAAAAACCCTTTTGGAAAAAATCGGCCCGGACCAGTTCATCCCTGACCGCTTCTCCCACGAGCAGTCCCTGGTGCTGGAGACCCAGTGCGGGTTGATCCTGTTCAATTCCTGTTCCCATGGGGGGATTGTCAACATTGTCCAGGGGGTTTTGGAGCAGTTTCCCGGAAAACGGGTCTGCGCAGTTTTGGGGGGGCTGCATCTGATCGCCCCGGAGGAGGACTATGTGCGCTCCGTGGCGGACCGTCTGGCCGGACTGGGGGTGGAGCGGCTGTACACCGGCCACTGCACCAGTGCCGCTGCCTTCGCCCTGCTGCGGGAGCGGCTGGAGGGGCGGCTGCATCCCCTGACCACCGGGGCCCGGATTGCATTTTAAAAAATTACGGAAACAGGCCGCCTTCCATATGGAAAGCGGCCTCAGCCGGTGGAAAAGTCTGCCTTGAGGCAGACTTTTTCGTATTCATGCGTTAAGACAGGAAGACAGTTCAGCTTTCTTTTTTGTCCATCACACAAAACAGGATAAAGCGTATCACCGTCAATACAAATATCGTTCCGACCAGACCATAGCCCGCCGTTCTTCCGTCTGCGAACACAGCAGCAGACGCGAACGCAATGGCGGTTACGGCAATCACCATGATTTTCAAGACAATCGCGTCTATTTTATGCAGACGCTGCATCGCCAGCCCGTCCTTTTTTTCTTTGCCGTACTTATAAATGCGGCCAGCCTGTAGCGCCAGAAACAGAACCGTAAATATGGCAATCATATTCTGGATCAAGTCATAATAACTCTTCCAATCCCGTCTTGCCCACATCCAGTAGTAGCAGACCAGAAGTCCCGCATAAACAATTTTTGTCCCGACAAGCCCTTTTAAGCTAACTTTTTCTTTCATCATTTCATCCCTCGTTTATTGCTTTCCCTGCTTGACAGGGGTGACGACAGGTTTGCCGTCCTGATCCACCAAAACGGTTAGTCCAGTGCCCGTTTGCTTCCCGTGGGAGCCCAGCAGGTAATTCACGCCGGTTTCCGTGTCCACGATGATCTTGGCCACATTGACGATGCCCTGGGAGTAGACCTCCACAAAACGGTCCTTTGCCATACGCCCACCTCCTTTCTCGTCCTGTCTTTGACCGTACAACCATACCACACAGACCCGGCCCTGCGGCCCGAATTTCCGGAATGAACATAAAAGCTTCCGGAATGGACTGGGAGGGAACCTTACAGGTTCCCTCCCAGCTTTTTGCGCAGCTCCGCCTTTCCCGCCCGGGAAAGCAGGCACTCCCGGCCCCCAACCCGCAGCTTATTGTGTTTCAAATCCACCTCTTCAATCTGATCCGCCGCCACCAAATAGGCCCGGTGCGTACGGATAAAGCGGTCTCCCAGTTTTTGCTCCAGCTCGTTGAGGCTTCCCAAAAAATCCATCCGGCTGTTGGCCGTATGGAGCAGAACATGGTGGGGGGCGCCGGCTGTTTCAAAAAAGAGGATATCGTGCAGCGGGATGTGGCGCACGGTCTCCTCTGTCCGCAGGGTGAACACCTCCGCCGGGTCCTGGCGCTCCGCCAGCAGCCGCATATGAATTTCCCCCAGGCACTGGGACACAGACGGTCCGATCTGCTCCGGCTCCTTTATAATGTAGTCAAAGGCCTCCAGATGGTATTGGAAGGTGCGCCAGGCCAAATCGCCATAGCTGGTGATATAGACCAGCGTGCCGTGAGGGTCCCGCCGCCGCAGCGCCTGCCCCAGCCGGAACCCGTCCCATTCCCCATCCTTTAAATCCACATCCAGAAAGTAAATCCCGCGCTTTTCCCGTTCCGACGCGGCCAGCAGCTCCTGGGCTCCGGCGGCGCTGCACACCACCTTCATATCATAGTTTTCCACAAAGATTTTCCACTCCAGGGCCGTCTGAATCTGGTGGCGGACGGCGGCCTCATCGTCGCAAACATAAATCCCGATCATCGTCCGCCCTCCACGGTCAGCTCCTGCACAAATATCCCCTTGTCCCAACTGGTGCTGGAGGAGGCGCTGGGGCAGCCCTCCAGAATGCGCTGATAGCTGAACAGGCCCATTCCCCGGCCCGCGCCCTTGGTGGACCAGCCCTCATGCCACATTTTTCCTGGCTCAATGTGATTTGTATAGGGGTTTGATACCCGAAGAAACACCCGCCGCTCCTGGGCCAGCAGGATAATCTCGACCCAGGGCTGTCCAGCGTCCAGGGCGGCCTCCACCCCGTTGTCAATCAATATTCCCAGACAGCGGACAAAATCCCATACGTCCATATTCACATCCGCCAACGGGTACAGCACTTCCAGCCGGCACTCCACCCCCTTCTCCCGCATGGCGGTGAGCTTGCTCAACAGGAGGCTTCGGACTTCCGGAATCTGCAAATTGCCGATTTGGGCGGATTCCTGAATTTTCGCTCCAAGCCGCACGTCAAATCCCGCTTCCAGCTGGGACAGGGTGCGCCGCAGACCCTCCAGCTCCCCTTTCCCCGCCTGCTGAGACAGGCCCGCCAGCAGATTTTTGTAGTCGTGGCGGAAGGTGCGCACCTCACGGCGGAGCATCTCCAAATCCTGCTCGTAGAGCCGCTGCTGGGCGATAACGTCCTGCTGGGCCTGCATTTTCCGGGCGGTATCCAGCCGCTGAGCCAGATAGACAATCAGCACAGTCATCAGGATTACCATCGCCACCACAAGAAGGTAGTAGAAGCTCAGAAAGCGGGGCTGAAGGCCAAACCCCAGCCGGAGGAGCAGTTCCATTGTTGCTTCCAGCGCGAATAAAAGCAGCGCAAGCCGCCGGGGCGCGGATCTGTCGTTCAGCAGCAGGCAGAACCAGGTTCCAAACCGCAGCCTGTACAGCAACAGGGAAACGGCAATGCTGATGGCCAGATGCAGTCCCGCCGCCGGGGCAAATGGCAGGGGGACCATCGCGGACACCGTGGCGCCCGCCACCTGAAAAATCCCCGCCATGCAGGCGGCGGCAAAGGACGGCCAGAATCCCCAGCTCCAGGCCCACCGGACCCACAGGGCGCACATGAGCAAAACGCTCAATGAACTGATATAGTATTGAACCGCTCTCAATTCCGGGAGCATATACATTCCGAACGAGAGCAGGATGGCGATCAGGGGGGACAGCAGCAAAAGCGGCAGTTTTTTCAGCCGCCGCCACACCGCGCGCTCCCCGGTTACTGCCAGCAGATAGACCGCCAGGGCCAGATGTCCTGTCACACTGTCCAAAAATCCAATGAAAATATCATAATATTCCATATTCATTTTCCCCTAACAACCGTCGTTTCCTTCCTGATTATACCTGTTTTGCCCTACCCTTTCAAGTATCGGCTGGGCGCCGGTATCCCGCAAAATTATTTGTGCAAAACGCATGAAAATACCCGAATTCTTAGACAGGTTTTTGTAATCAAGACGGTTGACCATACAACTTTATGTGTATTTGCAAAAAAGATGTTGAATCAGGCTCCAGGTTATGTTAAATTGAAGCCATTACAGGTGCGGATCAATATGATGCAGTCCGCATCTGACACAAAAACGGAAAAGGAGTATGATTATGAAAAAGAAAATTCTCAGCCTTGTCCTTGTTGCAGCCATGTTTACAACGCTGCTCACCTCCTGCGGAAAGAAAAACGCCACCTGGAAGGTCACCTGCCCCTGGGCTCCCTCCGGCGTGGCCGCCATGGTCAGCCAGCAGGCTGCCACCAAGTCCACCAGCTACTCCGACACCATCACCCTTGTGGCCGAGGCCATCAAGGGCGACGCCGCCACTGTGAACACCTGGGTGGCCGACACCAAGGCTAACGACACCGAGCTGGTGTTTGTGGGCGAGGGCCTGCTGTCCATCACCTCCATTCTGGACCCGGATAAGATGCAGTTCGGCTATGAGGATTTCGCCTTTGTGGAAAACCTCTATTCCTCCATCTTTGTCCTCTCCGCCGACGCCAAGCTGAACATCACCAGTGTGGCTGATCTGGAGTCCTATGTGGCCCAGGGCAGTGAGATCAGCGTGGCCGTCAACGGCGCCACCAGCTCCGAGGCATTCCTGGCCGCCGCCCTTTTCGGCTCCATGGGCGCGGGCAGCCAGCTGAAGCTGACTCCCTATCAGTCCGCCGCTGAGGCCGCCCAGGCCGTGGCCCGCGGCGAGACCCAGTTTGCTGTCTCTCACCAGTCCCAGATTCTGGAAACTTATCAGCAGAACGGCGTGACCGTGGTGTGCGCCTTCGACGAGAACGATATCGAAAACGGCCCCTTCGCCGGAGTTGAGGGCGTGGGCCAGCACGGCTACCCCTACTTCCGCAACCGCTGCTTCATCATGGCCCGGGCCGGCACCGACGCCGAGAAGGTTTCCGAGCTGAAGGAGCTCTACGGCAAGATCCTGGCCGACCAGGAAGTGGTGGACTGGCTCCAGGATACCATGCTGCTGGAGGTGGACACCATGTCCGTGGCCGACGTGGAGGCCCACGTGGAAAATGTAAAGAGCATCGTCAACGAGTACAAAGACATCGTTGCCGGCTGATCTAAGTACCACAGGTAATGTTGTGGGGAATGGGATCGGGAACACGTCCCGCCCATTCCCCATTCTTTTTTGCGATCAGGAAAGGAGGTCCTCCCATGAGTAAATGGGTGGAGCAGTTCAACGGCCGTATGGACGCCTGGGGCCGCAAGCTGCATGAGAAAGAGATCCGCATCCCTGTTGACCTGGTGACCGGCATCCTGTTTTTTGCCGTAGCCCTTGTGATTTTTCTGGTTATGCCGGACCAGGTGGCAATCTCTGAAAAAGACGTAGTCAACGGCCGCGCGTTTCCCACCCTGCTGTTGGTGGTAATGATGCTGTGCTGCGCCATGCTGGTGTGCAAGGAGCTGTATAAGCTGGCCACCAGGCAGCCCCTGAACTGGAAGGTCATCAATATCCAGACAGAGGCCAAAGCCCTGGTCATCCTGGGCATCCTTGCCGGCACGTACTTCCTCAGCAAGCTCACCGGCCTGTTTGTGGTGGGCGCGATTTTCTGCTGTCTGGGATTTCTGCTCTATTTCCGGTGCCGGAAAAAATCCTACTATGTGATCACCCTGGTGCTGGCGGTGGCCATCTGGGCCGCCTTCCGCTTCGCCCTGGGCGTGGACTTTTAAGGGGGGGGGACGGCTTATGTTACAGCATATCATTCCGGCCACCGGCCTGCTGTTTACGCTGGAGAATATTTTATGGATTAATATCGGCGTATTTATTGGCTCCGTATTTGCGGCCATTCCCGGTCTGAGCGTTATTTTGTGCGTGATTTTGTTCCTGCCCGTCACCTACTCCATGACCGCCATCCCCGGCATGATGTTCCTGCTGGGCATCTACTGCGCCGGCGGCTACGGCGGCAGCGTGTCCGCGATCCTCATCAACACCCCCGGCACCCCCCACGCGGCGGCCACCATGCTGGACGGACACCCCCTGTCAGAGCAGGGACGCACCAAGGCGGCCCTGAAAATCGCCCTGTACGCCTCCACCTTCGGCGGCGTGTTCTCCGCTTTGATGCTGCTGTTTCTGGGCCCCCAGGTGGCCAAAGTGGCCGCCCAGCTGGGCACGGCGGAGTATTTCATGGTCTGCGTCTTTGGCCTTACCATTATTGCCGGCGTATCGGGCAAGAGCATGATAAAGGGTCTGATTTCCGCCTGTCTGGGCCTGCTCATTTCCTGCGTGGGCTCCGACCCCATGACCAGCTACGACCGGTTCACCTTCGGCATCCCCCGGCTCTACCTGGGCCTGGACCTGGCGATCTGCCTCATCGGTCTGTTCGCCCTGGTGGAAATTATGGCCAAGGCGGAAAAGCCCCTGGACCGGCTGAATCTGGACGCGTCCCAGATCAAGGACGACGGCGTGATCACCAAGGCGGAGTACAAGCGCATGGCCCGGCCGGTGCTGCTGTCCTCCATCATCGGTGTGCTGGTGGGCATCATCCCCGGCACCGGAGCCTCTGAGGCCTCCTGGTTCAGCTACAACACCGCAAAAAATATGTCCAAGCATCCGGAGGAGTTCGGGCACGGCTCCGTGGAGGGCATCGCCGCTGCCGAGTCGGCCAACAACGCCGTTACCGGCGCAACCCTGATTCCCCTGCTCACCCTGGGCATTCCCGGGGACGGCACGGTGGCCATTATGCTCTCGGCCCTTATGATTAACGGCCTGAACCCCGGTTTGAGCCTGTTCACCACCCAGGGCGACATCATGTATGCCATCATGCTGGGCCTGATTCTGGTGAATTTGTTCATGTGTCTCCAGGGCAAGTTCCTCACCACCCTCTTTGCCAAGGTGGTGTCCATTCCCCAGGAAATTCTTACCCCCATCATTGTCATTTTCTGCTTCGCCGGGGCCTATTCGGTGAACGGGAACTACTTCGATGTAGGCGTGGCTTTGATTTTCGGCATCCTGGCCTGGGTTCTGCGCAAGCTGGAGCTGCCCCCGGTGCCCATCCTGCTGGGCCTGGTGCTGGGCAGCATGACGGAGACCAACTTCCGCCGGGCCCTGCTCATCTCCAACGGAAACCCCAGCATCTTTTTCAGCAGCGTATACTGCATCATCTTCCTGGTTCTCATTGTGGGCGCGGTGGGCACGATTGTCCGGGGTAAGATGAAGGAGCGAAAAGCCGCCCAGCAGAAGGAGGATTGACAAATGCCCAATAACATTATTTTCTACTTTACCGACCAGCAGCGCTGGGACACCTGCGGCTGCTTCGGCCAGCCCCTGGACATCACCCCCAACCTGGACCGGCTGGCCCAGGAGGGGGTCAGGTTCAACAACGCCTTCTCCCCCCAGCCGGTGTGCGGCCCCTGCCGCGCCCTGTTTCAGACCGGCAAGTGGCCCACCGAGACAGGCTGCTTCCGCAATAACATCATGCTGCCCGCCGGGGTAAAAACCCTGGCCAACTACATGGAGGAGGCGGGCTATGAAACCGCCTATATCGGCAAATGGCACCTGGCCAGCGACGGAGAGCTGGAGAAGCCCCCCACCGTTGACCATACCGTCACCGCCATCCCCCGGGAGCTGCGGGGGGGGTACACCGGCTTCTGGCGGGCCGCCGACGTGCTGGAGTTTACCTCCCACGGCTACGACGGCTTCGTCTTTGACGAGAACGACCGGCGGGTGGACTTCAAGGGCTACCGGGCCGACTGCATCAACGACATGGCGCTGGACTTCTTCGACCAGTACGACGGCAAAAAGCCCTTCTTTATGACCATCTCCCAGATTGAGCCCCACCACCAGAACGACCGTAAGCACTATGAGGGGCCGGAGGGTTCTAAGGAGAAGTACAAGGACTTCATACTGCCCGAGGACCTGAAGGCCCTGGGGGGCAACGCCGCCGAGGAATACCCCGACTATCTGGGCCAGTGCGCCAGCCTGGACGAAAATCTGGGCAGGCTGGTGGCCAGGCTGAAGGAGAAGGGCCTGTATGACAACACGGTCATTTTCTTTGCCTCCGACCACGGCTCCCACTTCCTCACCCGGAACCGGGACGGCCATCTGAACGGCTATGACGACTATAAGCGCTCCTGCCACGACGCGGCCCTCCATGTGCCCCTGGTGGCGGCCGGCGGGCCCTTTAAGGGGGGCATTGCCGTGGAGGAGCTGGTCAGCACCGCCAGCCTGCCCAAGACCTTCCTGGCCCTGGCCGGGGTGGACGTGGGCGACGCCATGATTGGGGAAAACCTTCTTGACGTGGTGGAGAAAAAGGACCATAATAGACCCAACGAGATTTTTGCGCAGATCTCTGAGAGCCGGGTGGGCCGGTGCATCCGCACCCCCCGGTACACCTACTCGGTCTACGCCCCCGGGGTCAACGGCGGCGAGGCGGCGGCGGCGGACCTGTATGCTGATGATTTCCTCTACGACATGGACCAGGATCCCCACCAGTTGAACAACCTGGTGTCCGACCCGGCCTATGCCGCTGTCAAAGAGGAGCTGCGGCAGCGGCTGCTGGACTGGATTGAGAAGGCGGAGGGGAGCCGGCCCGTTATCACCGGCTGAGGAGACCTGCGGAAATGCCGGGGGGATCGCTATGAAGGCGTTGGATGGGAAGTCGGAGATGGTCTACCTGTGGGTACGGGCCTATATTGAGGAGAACAAGTTCTCCAGCAATCCGAAGCTCCCCTCAGAAAACACCCTGAGCCGGAAGCTGGCCGTCAGCCGGGAGACGGTGCGCCGCGCCCTGGACCGGCTGGCCCAGGAGGGTCTGCTCCGCCGGGTGAAGGGGAGCGGCACCTATATTGATAAGGAAGCGGTCCTGTCCTGGGAACGGGGCGGGAGCGGGGAAAAGCTGAAAATCGGACTGATCCTCCAGGGCCAGGACGGCAACGCCAACTCCAGCCTGATGGACGGCATCCGCAGCATTTTGTCCCCCGGCCAGGTGGATCTGCGCACCTTTTTGACGGACAACAAGTTCGCCAACGAGCGCCATTGCCTGCAAACCGTAGTCAACCAGGGCTTTCAGGGCTTTATCGTAGACGGCGTGAAGGCCAGCCTGCTCAACCCCAACCTGGACTGTTATCAGAAAATCTATCAAAAGCGTATTCCCGTCATTTTCTACAATAACTACTACAAAAACCTGAAGTGCCCCCGGGTGGTGGTCAACGACCTGCGGTGCGCCCAGGAGCTGATCGGCCTGCTCATTCGGGAGGGACACCGGAACATTGCCGGGGTTTTTGTCTCCGACAACTACCAGAGCATTGAGAAATTTCAGGGAATGGCGGCGGCCCTTCAGGAAAACGGAGTGGAGTATCAGGACGACTATGTCAAGTGGTGCGTATCCGACGAAGCCCACGACCCCCGGTTCGCCCGGTCGATCAGCCGTTTTCTCAAGGGGCTGCCCCGGTGTACGGCGGTGGTCTGCTGCAACTACATGATCTACCGCCTGGTGCGGCAGGTGCTGGAGAAACTGGGCAGGCGGGTGCCGGAGGACTGCTCCCTGGTGTGCTTCGACTACTCCAGCGACGACTGGGAGGCGGAGGGGGTCACCTGCTCTGTCCACCAGGGCTACCGGATCGGCCAGGAGGTGGCCTCCCGGCTGACGCAGATGATCCGGAACCGGGACTGCGACGATCTGGGGTACACCTGCGTCCTGGCCCCGGAAATCTATGTGGGCCGGTCCATCGGCCCCGCCCTAAAATAGACAGCACGCGGGCCGCCCATGGGCGGCCCGCGTCAAAGAGGAGGAAGCCCCATGCCCCCCCTGAGCATCCTGATTAAGCCGGCCTCCAGCGCCTGCAACCTGCGCTGTGCCTACTGCTTTTACGCCGACGAAGCCCAAAACCGCGCTGTGCCCAATTACGGCCTGATGCCCCAGGAGGTGAGCCACACCCTCATTGAAAAGGCGGCGGGGGCGGCGGAGAACCGGATCAGCGTGCTGTTTCAGGGGGGCGAGCCCACTCTGGCGGGGCTGGACTTCTACCGGGACTTCGTCTCCCATATGCAAAAGACGGTCCCCCGCGGCCTGGCGGTCCAGTACGCCATACAAACCAACGGGACTTTGCTGGACGGCGCCT
>Ga0209694_1000955_pt1 | contig 36397 bp, 25 predicted proteins | sample GluameincwithD2O_FD_187499 | JGI IMG/M metagenome (GOLD analysis project Ga0209694, IMG submission 187499) | Mouse cecum microbial communities from Vienna, Austria - Glucosamine amended microcosms incubated with D2O (SPAdes) (version 2) | ecosystem: Host-associated > Mammals > Digestive system >... | reverse complement strand
CCTTGGCCGAATCTTTCAATGCTAAAATAAAACTCTTTCGTGCAAATCTCAGAGGTGTTGTGGATAAGAAATTCTTCCTTTTCCGTATTGCAAACCTTTATGCTTATCCCCACTGATTTTCTACTGAGCCATTTTTATGTAGATTGTGTAAACACATAAAGACACATCGCTATCGCAAAAATCAAAGTTATACAACTGACAGACCAACAACGTCTGCAATTAGAGGAAGGCTTTCGCCAAGGCAAGAGCCACGCATACCGCATGCGCTGTCGCGCAGTGCTTCTGAAATCCACCGGCCTGACTTCGGAACAGGTTGGAGAACAGACCGACATGACCCATATATCAGTCAATTCCTGGGTGAAACGCTTCGAGACCGAAGGGATCAAAGGACTGGAAACACGTCCCGGACGTGGTCGGAAGCCAATAATGGACTGAGATGTCTATATCCCATCTGAAAGAGGTCTGAGACTCAATATTTTCGGCATGATAGACCGCAACAATCGATATGAAGGATTCTCCACAACTGAGAATATGAACGCTGACAAGGTTGCCGACTTTCTTGACCGACTTTCTCTCCGTATCCGTAAAAACACTTTTGTTGTCCTTGACAATGCAAGCGTCCACAGATGCAAACTCATGCGGGAACTCCGTCCAATATGGGAGAAACGTGGGTTGTTTCTCTTTTTCCTCCCACCGTATAGTCCACATTTGAATATCGCCGAGACGCTCTGGAGTATCCTCAAGGGCAAATGGCCCAGACCTGCGGATTATTGCTCCACAGACTCCCTGCTCTATGCAACTAACCGTGCGTTGGCTGCGCTTGGATCTGAACTCAATATCAATTTTGCCCATGCGGCTTAGTATAAATTAATTTTTACGACTTACTTATAAAGTTTGACCGACAATTAATCTATTCTAAAATATTGTCCGGTAAAAATATGTAATATGCAGCTGCGTACAGAAACCCTGTACAACAAACAAGGAGACGCCCTATGACAGGCATCTCCTTGCTGAAAAAAATATCTGCGGGCGGGCTTTCCCTTAGAGCGGGAAGGTCATACCGAAGTTCACGTTTGCGTTCAGGTTGTTGAGGGGGATGAATTCCTTGGAGACCTTTCCGAAGAAACGGTCGGTTCCGACATAGAAATTGAAATGGCGGGCCTTGAAGCTGGCGGCGGCCCCCAACGTCCATCCCGTGCTCGACACAGCCGTGTTGAGCGTTGCCTCGAACCACTTCACAGGGCGCACATTGGCCGAGAGCATACCCTGATGCCAGGAATACAGGCCGGAGAGGCGGCTGGTGTAGAGAAAGCCGAAACGGAGCTTCTTGTAATAGGGCAACTCATATTCGGCACCGAGGTTGAGCGTTGCGGCAAGAGCCTGCGTGTGCGAGCCTTCCCCATCGTCGTAGAGGGCGAACATGTCACCGAGATCATCGCCAAGTTGTTCGAACTGGTCGCCGAGCTTGTTCTCCTTGTTGTCGCCGGAGACGTGGATGTCCTCGAATCCGTCGAAAGTGTAGTCGCCTGCCGAAGAAGCCTGCTTCACGCCACTCCAGCTGATGAAACCGAGATCCGTAAGAGCCGCGCTCACCGTGAGTCCGTCCATCACCTTATAGGTGGCACCAAGGTCGAAGCCAAGGCCGAAACCGGGCAACGAGAAGCTGACATCATCCAGTCCGTCCACGCGGGAACGTCCGTCTTCGGAGTTCTTGTCCGGACCCTCATGCGTCAGCTCGCTCTTCAAGATGGCGGCCTTCAGCCGGGCGTCGCCCTGTATGCGCCACTGATCGCCGTTCATGGTCACATCCAGACGGTTCACATCCAGGTCGGCGTAGGCGGCTCCGAAGAGCAGCTTCATCTTGGCTCCCACAGTCAGTTTCTCATTGATACTGTGCGAGTGGCCCAGCGCCAGCTCCAGATAATTCTGCGTGCGCATCCCGATGTTCTCCAACGAATAGTGCTCCTTGCTTCCGGTGGTCTTCATGAATTCGAATAGCTCCTTCGGCAGGCTGACGTTGGTGTTGGAACGCAGGTTCAGCTCCACGAGGTTGCTTCCGCCAAGTGCCTTGAAGGCCACGGAGACGAGGTTCATGTTGAGATAGACATCGGCGCGGTTCTTGTCGTGCAGGCCGCCCAAAAACTCACCGGCGCTGACCGAGGGGTGCATGAAGGTGCCGAGCTCATAGCCCCACACGGCAGGATCCGTCTTATAAACGAAGTTTTTCAGTCCGATGTTACCCGTCGTGCCTACATTGAGGTTGCCGAGGAAAACGGCCACATAGGAGGAATCGAGCAAGGCGGGATTCATCTGGTGGCGGAAATTGGAGGTCTGCATGAAGTAGGACGACCTGAACTCCTGTGCCGCTGCGGGGAGCGTGGCCGTGGCCAGCAACAGCGCAGCCGGAATATGTCGGAAATTGATTTTCATTGCTTCTTTCTTATATTATTTATAGATAGTATATGTATGCTGAGTTACTTCTTTTAGTTGAAATCGCCGACTATGGAACCCGCGAGTTTCAACCTCAGGTTGCGCACTTGCAGGTACTGGGTAGAAATAAAGCGGTGGGCCTGGCTGTCCTCGTTGATGGCCAAGGCTGTCACCTTGAAGCGGAGCAGATCGAGTTTTTTCAGGTCTGCGCGGTCCGCCAGCGTCAGTCGGATGGTGATGGGGGTGACATTCTCCTTGTCGGTGTTACCGGGAGCCACGGTAGCATTCTCCACCTTGATGGAAGGTATCACCTTTCCGTCCAAACCTATCGGCTCAATCGTGGCGAGCAATTCAAGAGGAATGGTGCTGGCCATGTCGGCAGTGATGACAAGTCCGTCGGCCTCGTAGTCCTGAAGGTCTTCGTGCATGCCGGTGATGGAGTCGTTGTAGACGATCTTCATACCCTGGTTCACCTCAAAGGGCAGGAGCACGTCATAGTCCACCAGCGCGCTGTACTGCTTGTCCATACGGATGGTGTTGAGTTCATTCGGCTTGACGGTCACATCGTTCATGCGCACGTAGATTCTCTCGGGCAGCTCCTCAACCAGTTCGGCCAGTCCTTCGATGGGATACTGTCCGTCCTCTTCCGTCACGGTCCGGTCTGGATCGTAAGGCGTGCCGTTGTCAAAGAAGTAGATATGCTGCTCTTTCCCCTTGTTGAGGACAATGGGGTTGTCGCCGTCCTTGATCTGTACCGGCTTCGGGTTCTCTCCGCCGGAAGCGTACTCGCCTTCCAGCTCTCCGGTGAACTGCAAAGACATCGGTATCTCGCGCATGTCCACATTGAACTTCAAGGTGGGGTTGGCCACGTTGATGCGGACCTCCTTGCTGCGCAGGAAATCGGGAAGTTCGTTGCCCAGCACAATCGGATCTATGCGGGATGTTTCCACCTCAGGGTTGAACACGCCCTGCACCTTGTCCAGCTCTACGGGGATCTTGCCGTTCTCCACAGGGCGGCCTTCCAGACGCACCACCAGGCGTATATCGGTGTAATGGCCGGAACGCATGGTGAAGGCAGAGCCGGCTTCAAGGGCGAAATCGCCGTGCATGTCGATGTCTCCGCTGCAATCGAGCACCCGTTCGCCGTCCACCACCTTGATAGCAAGTCCTTTGTCGTTGGCATCCCGCTCATCGCCCAGCACAATACGGTCCAGTCCGATCGTTCCGAGGTTGATTTCCTCCGTGCCCGAGGCGGCAACTCCATTCTTGAAGCTAACAGTCGTCTTTCCGTCCGCACCCTCGCTCAGCGTATAGCTGTCGGACGTGGCATGGCATTTCAAGAACTCTGGGAAAACGATTTTCAGATTCTCCACTTTCTTGAAACGGAAATCAGAACCGCGGTTCACCACCTGCAAATACAGAGAGAAGCGGTTGGTCTTTCCTGAGGGAGTGATGACCTTGATGCTCTGCACAGCCTCATCAATTTCACTGATGTTCAGGTCGAACTTGTCGTACGCATGCAAACCGGGGAATGTCTGCATCTCTCCTTGGGGAACAGAAAGCGAGCCTATACCCAGACGGTCAATGTTGATCACCTCCACTTCAGGAGCCAGATTGGCCTCATTGATTTTCGTGACAACGGGGTCCACATAAAAATCGAAGTCGGTGTTCTTTTTCATCGTCAGATAGAAAAGTCCCGTCTCGTCTTCCCCGAACATATCCTCGTCGTCCACCTCAAGCAGGTCGCCGAGCATGATCTTTTCGGTGGTACCCAACTTCATCTGCAATCCTTCGCTGCCGATGGCCATGGTCATGTCGATGTCCTTGCCCAGATCATAGCTGTCATCGGTACAGGCGGAAAGCGTAAGACCGGCCGCAAGGCACATCAGCCCCCGAGCCACTTGTTTCCTCATCATTCTCATAATACTTAAAGATTTATTATTTTTGTAAGATTGTTTAACGTACGAAGTTGCAAAAATACAAATTTTAAGGACAATAAAAGGATTTTTCCGTTTCTTTTTCCGTTTCTTTTCCGTTTTGTCCCAAATATTTTCATCATCATTCTCTCGATTGCACTTGTTTAAGAAATTGTGACCCAACGCATGCCGGAGAGGCAGAAATCAATGTATCGGCCTTGTTTTTTATGCTACCAGTGTAAACATCTCTCGTTTTTATCTACTTTTGCAAAAGTAACGGACATTACGGTAATGATAAATACTATTTTACCCCTATGAAGTTCTACGATAGGGAAAGCGAACAACAGACGCTGCGGAACGTGCTTCGACAAAGTAGAAGGGAGGCTCGAATGACTGTGCTGATGGAACGCAGGCGTATCGGCAAGACGGAGCTTTCCGTCAGATGCGGTGACTGAAACAGTGCTATACCTTCTTCGTTGGCAAGAAAGCCGAGAAGCTGTTGTGTCAGGACTATGTGCGCGAAATCAGAGAGAAACTGGACGCACCGATACTTGGTAGCTCAACTACTTTCTCCAAAGTGTTCAGGTTCGTACTCCAAGTTTCCGAAAGAAACCCGTTCACACTGATCATAGACGAATTTCAGAATTTCTTGAAGATCAATCCTAAACCTGATAGTCATTGACCCTATAGCCAAAGAAGCATGGATATATGAACTGAAAAAAGGGCCACAGGTACAAAGAGGATGAGTTGCGCGTGAAGGTGGAAAACGTGCTTGGCCAAACACCCGAACTGCAGAAACTGATCATCCATATCGGCTCGCTGTCCACAGAGGACATGTAGCGGTTCAATGGGTAATTCGTTAAGGGCCGTTCCGGAATTTTTTTCAAAAAATCATTCACATATTTTAATAGAACTCTTCAAAGTTTAACTTCGGGTTCCTTCGGATTTTGAACGGGAACGGACCTATTTTTCACAACATCCTATCTTTTTTGAACAAGATAGGACCTTTTTTTAAAAAAGATAGGATGTTTTTTTCACGTTAAGCAACGAAAAAAACCGCCCGTCAGGCGGCTTTTCAGGGATCTTCTACTTTGCTGGTGCAAATATAACACCTCAAAGGGCGAAATGCAAATGTTAATTAACTTCCGTTTACATTCGAGACGAAACGCCCGTTTTCCTTATCGACGCCAAACGTGAAACACCCGCCAGGCCTTTCATGCACCGCGCGGAGAACAAAGGCTCCGACCACAAGCAGACGTGGGAAGCAGAGCCGGACCGTCACGAAGAACTTTGTATTCCATTTTTGCGCTTTTTAGTATTCCCAAGAAACAATATCCGACAAATATTGTTATCTTTGCAAAGTAAAAGCAGTTTTCAGTGACATTCTGATCACAGAAAGCACACACAACAGCCATCGGGCAACACATCAGTAATCATCCAACAAAACGGCAGGATCATGATTTTCGACCTCACCATGCTACGGCAGTTCTATGCCGACTACTCCCGAAGAGTAACCACATCGCGCCGGACGCTCGGGCGTCCCCTGACGCTGACAGAGAAAATACTCTATGCCCACCTGTACTCCCAGCCGGACGGACAGATCACGGACTACCGCAGGGGAACGGACTACGCCGACTTCCGCCCCGACCGCGTAGCCATGCAGGACGCGACCGCGCAGATGGCGCTGTTGCAGTTCATGAACGCAGGCCGCCGGGAAACGGCCGTACCCGCCACGGTGCACTGCGACCACCTGATCCAGGCCTGCGACGGCGCGGCCGCCGACCTCATGGCCGCCGGAAAGACCAACGCCGAGGTATACGACTTCCTGCGGAGCGCCTCGGCCTGCTACGGCATCGGGTTCTGGCAGCCCGGCTCGGGCATCATCCATCAGGTGATACTCGAAAACTATTCCTTCCCGGGCGGCATGATGGTGGGTACGGACTCGCACACGCCCAACGCCGGCGGCATGACGATGCTGGCCATAGGCGTAGGCGGTGCCGATGCCGTGGACGTGATGACGGGAATGCCCTGGGAACTGAAAATGCCGCGGCTCATCGGCGTGCACCTCACGGGACAGCTCACGGGCTGGGCCTCGCCGAAGGATGTCATCCTGAAACTGGCCGGCATGCTCACGGTAAAGGGCGCCACGAACGCCATCATCGAATATTTCGGAGAGGGCACGGCCTCGCTGTCGTGCACGGGACGGGCCACCATCTGCAACATGGGGGCCGAACTGGGGGCCACCACCTCCGTCTTCCCCTACGACGAGGCCGGCCGCCGCTACCTCACAGCTACGGGCCGTGAGGAAGTGGCCCGGCTGGCCGACAGCGTGACCCCGGACCTGCGCGCCGATGTGGAGACGGCGGTGCGCCCGGCCGACTTCTACGACGAAGTGGTGGAGATAGACCTCAGCCGGCTCACCCCTTACGTGAACGGTCCCTTCACGCCCGATGCGGCCACTCCGGCGGCCCGGATGAGCGACTACATCGCGGCCGGCGGCTATCCGGACGAGATCAGCACAGTACTGATCGGCTCGTGCACCAACTCTTCCTATCAGGACCTTGTGCGCGCCGCCGCCGTGCTGCGCGCCGGACTGGATGCCGGGCTGAGCGTCAGGACCGAACTGTTCGTCAATCCCGGCTCGGAACGCATCCGCGCCACGGCCGAACGCGACGGCCTTCTGTCGCTGTTCCGCCGCGCGGGGGCCGTGATCATGGCCAACGCCTGCGGCCCCTGCATCGGACAGTGGAAACGCAAGACCGACCACCCGACAGGCCGCAACAGCATTGTCACCACCTTCAACCGCAATTTCGCGAAACGGGCCGACGGCAATCCCAACACGTGCGCCTTCATCACCTCGCCCGAAGCGGCCGCCGGCTATGCCTTCAGCGGCCGGCTATCGGAACATCCGGCCTGCACGGAGCCTTTCAGGACGCTCATGCCGCCTCCGGCCGCCGACCTGCCCGCAGCGGGCTTCGCCACGCACGAGACAGGCTATGTGGCTCCCGTCCCGGGCAGCATACAGCCCGTGATCAAGACCGGCAGCGAGCGGCTGCAACGCCTCGTGCCGTTCGCGCCGTGGGACGGCCGCGACTTCGACGGCCTGCACCTCCTCATCAAAGCCCGCGGCAAGTGTACCACGGACCACATCTCCATGGCCGGCCCGTGGCTGAAGTACCGCGGCCACCTCGAAAACATCTCGCGCAACCTGCTGATGGGAGCCGTCAACGCCTTCAACGGCCGCACCAATGCCGTGCGCAACGCCCTGACGGACGAGGAGGAGACGGTATCGGCCGCAGCAACGGCCTACCGCAACGCGGGAACGGGGAGCATCGTTGTGGCCGAAGAAAACTACGGAGAGGGATCGAGCCGCGAACATGCGGCCATGGAGCCGCGCTTTCTGGGCGTGAAGGTGATTCTGGCCAAGAGCTTCGCCCGCATCCACGAGACCAACCTGAAGAAGCAGGGTGTGCTGGCACTGACCTTCAAGGACCCGGCCGACTACGACCGCATAGGCGAGGGCGACATCTTCCGCGTGGCATGCGCCGGCATCAAGCCGGGCGAAGACATCACGCTGACCGCCCGCCACACAGACGGCACGACCGAGGAGATCACAGCCCGACACACTTACAACGAGCAACAGCTGAGATGGCTGCGGGCCGGCTCGGCACTCAACGCGGAATGAACCGCGAACAGACACACACCACACTAACTAAAAAGAGACAGATGGCAAACATAGAGACACACAGGGACGGCAGCCTGAAGGTTCCGGACAACGTGACCGTACCCTTTGTTACGGGCGACGGAGTGGGAAAAGAGATCACACCGGCCATGCAACGCGTGGCAGATGCCGCCGTGAGCCGCTGCTACGGCACGGCACGACGCATAGAATGGTTAGAGGTAGCCGCCGGACAGCAGGCCTTCGACACGCAGGGAACTTACCTGCCCGAAGCGACCTTACAGGCCTTCCGCGACTGCCACATCGGCATAAAAGGCCCGCTCACCACTCCCGTGGGCGGCGGTATCCGCTCGCTGAACGTAGCCCTGCGCCAGGGGCTCGACCTCTACGTGTGCCTGCGGCCCGTGAGGTGGTTCCGGGGAGTAGCCTCGCCCGTAGTACACCCCGAGAAAGTGGACATGGTCATTTTCCGCGAGAACACGGAAGACATCTACGCGGGCATCGAATGGGCGGAAGGCACCCCCGAGGCACAACGCTTCCGCCGCTTCCTCACGCAGGAAATGGGCGTGGAGCGCGTGCGCTTTCCCGAGACCTCGGCCTTCGGCGTGAAACCGGTGTCGCGCGAGGGTAGCGAACGGCTGGTACGCGCCGCCTGCCGCTACGCACTGGACCACGGCCGCCCCTCCGTGACACTCGTACACAAGGGCAACATCATGAAATATACCGAAGGCGGCTTCAAACGCTGGGGCTACGAACTGGCCGAACGGGAATTTGCCGACGAACTGCGCTCGGGACGGCTGACGGTGAAGGACTGCATCGCCGACGCTTTCCTTCAGAATGCGCTGCTGCGCCCCGAGGACTACTCGGTGGTAGCCACACTCAACCTCAACGGCGACTATATCTCGGACATGCTGGCGGCACAGGCGGGAGGCATCGGCATCGCACCGGGAGCCAACATCAACTATGCCACGGGCAACGCCATCTTCGAGGCCACACACGGCACGGCGCCCGACATCGCAGGCACCGACACGGCCAACCCCTGCTCGCTGATACTCTCGGCCGTGATGCTGCTCGAACACATCGGCTGGCAGGAAGCGGCCGCAAGCATCACGAAAGCCCTCGAAACAACACTGGCACGGGGCATGGCGACACCGGACCTGGCACGCTTCATGGACCGGGGCACGGCGCTCGGGACGCAGGCTTTTGCCGACGAGCTCGCCAAAAGCATCGGGACACAGATTACCTAAGAATCCAACCACAAAGCTGCTGACACTTATGACTACAAAGAAAGAATACCTCATCTACAAACTTTCGGACGGCATGAAGAGGTGCATCAAGATAGACGCCGACCTCTTCAAACGTCTGGACGTGAAGCGCGGACTGCGCAACGAGGACGGAACGGGAGTTCTGGTGGGACTGACAAACATCGGCAACGTGGTGGGCTATGAACGGACCGCCGACGGCCTGCACCCCATTGACGGAAGACTCTACTACCGCGGCTACGAAATAACCGACCTGGCACATGCCATCATGGCTGAGAAACGCTGCGGATACGAGGAGGTGGGCTATCTGCTGCTGTCGGGAAAGCTGCCCGACGCCGAGGAGCTGCAAGCCTTCCGCCAACTTATCTTCGACAACATGCCGCTGCAACCGAAGACCCTGCTCAACATCATCGAACTGGAGGGATCGGACATCATGAACATCCTGGCCCGCAGCGTACTGGAGCTTTATACCTACGACACCACGCCTGACGACACCTCGCGCGACAACCTGATGCGGCAGAGCATCGAGCTGGTCTCGAAATTTCCGGCCATCATCGCCTATGCCTACAACATGCTGCGCCACAAGACGCAGGGCCGCTCGCTTCACATCCGCCACCCGCAGGAGAACTATTCCATTGCCGAGAACTTCCTGTACATGCTCCAGGGCCCGCACTTCACACAACTCGACGCGCGGACGCTCGACCTCCTGCTCATCCTACAGGCCGAACACGGCGGCGGCAACAACTCTACCTTCACGGTAAGGGTGACTTCATCGTCGGGCACAGACACCTACTCTTCCGTCGCCGCGGGCATCGGCTCGCTCAAGGGACCGCGCCACGGCGGCGCCAACATCAAGGTACGCGACATGATCCTCAACATCGAAGAGACACTGGAAGACTGGACCGACGAGACGGCCATCCGCAACTACCTGAGGCAGATGGTGCGCGGCGAAGCGTACGACCGTACAGGTCTCATCTACGGCATAGGCCACGCCGTCTACACCAACTCCGACCCGCGCGCCGTGCTGCTCAAGGAGATGGCCCGCCAGTTGGCCGCCGAGAAAGGACGCGGCGAGGAAATGGCATTCATGGAACAGCTGGAGCGGCTGGCCATCGAAACCGTCTACGAGACGAAGGGCCGGGGCAAGACGCTCTGTGCCAACGTAGACTTCTACTCGGGGTTCGTATATGACCTCATCGGCCTGCCGCGCGAGATCTACACACCGCTCTTCGCCATGGCACGCATCGTGGGATGGTGCGCTCACCGCAACGAGGAACTTAACTTCGAGGGCAAGCGCATCATCCGCCCTGCCTACCGCTGCGTGGCGGACATCAACGAATACATACCGCTCGGCCGGCGGTAAAAGAACTGACTCCTCGCCGAAACGGAAACCGCGATATTGGCACCCATCTGTGCCGTATCGCGATTTTTTTGTACATTTGCAGACCACTACAAAAAGAAAGAATACAAGCTGCATATCTGAAACATGAAAGTCATCAATCTCGGAGCGCAGAACTCCGTCATCAACCGCTACATGTCACAGCTACGCGATGTGAACGTACAAGGCAACCGGACGTTGTTCCGCGCCAACCTGAAACGAATAGCCCACGTCATGGCCTACGAACTGAGCCGCACTCTGGACTATTCGCCCAAGAACATACAGACCCCGCTGGCCGTCAAGGAGGTTTCCACCTACGATGACCGCATCGTGGTAGGCACCGTGCTACGGGCCGGACTGGCTTTCCACGAAGGTTTTTTAGACGTGTTCGACGGGGCCGACAGCGCCTTCGTGGCCGCCTATCGCGAAGAAGGCAAGCGGGAGGACCTGAAAATCCGGCTGGAATACATCGCCTCGCCGCACCTGGAGGGAAGCACGTTCCTCATGGTAGACCCCATGCTGGCCACGGGCGGCAGTCTGGAACTGGCTTACAAGGCTTTCCTCTCGGCCGGCAGTCCCGCCAGACTGCACATCTGTGTGGTGATTGCCTCGGAAGAGGGAGTAGCCCATCTGCAAAAAGTGTTTCCGGATGACAGCGTGACACTCTGGACCGCCGCCATCGACCCCGAACTGAACGATGATGCCTACATAGTGCCCGGACTGGGCGATGCCGGTGACCTCTCGTTCGGGCCGAAAATCTCCTCGAAAGGCAAATCCGTCTGACCGCAACGGGCATGACACCCGACCGGCACCTTTCTTCCCCCCCAATCCCATGAAGATCGCCTACCTTATCCCCACCTATACCGATCCGGAACATCTGGCACGGCTCATCAGGGCACTCGACAAGGATGCCGAATTCTTCGTACACGTTGACGCCAAAGTGGACGAGACTCCCTTCCGCCGTGCCGCCGAAGCCGGCAACGTACACTTTCTGGAACGGCGCTTCCGCGTGCTGTGGGGCGACATCTCACAGGTATACTACCAACGGGAACTGCTCACCGCCTGCATGAACCATCCCGCCCGCTTCGACCGCATCTGCCTGCTCAGCGGGCAGGACTATCCCCTCTGGCGGAACGACCGGCTGCTCCGTTTCTTCCGGGAGAACTCCGGCCGCGAGTTCGTGGCCGGCATACGGTTGGAGGGACAGCGCAAGAACGTTGTGCGCAACTACCGCATCTACCGGCCACCGGTATGGATTCCGCTGCTCTCCGTGCGCAACAATATCCGGATGCGCGTCCTGTTGCGCCACCTGACGGCCCTCTGCGGCATCCGGAAGCCCTTGCGGCTCAGGGCGGGAGACCGGGAACTTTCCGTCTATAAAGGGACAGACTGGTGGAGCTGTACGCCCGCACTGGCCGGCTGGATGCTCGACGAATTGCGACGCTACCCCGAAATCCTGCGTTTCTTCCGGACGATGTTCGTACCCTCCGAACTGGTATGGCCCACACTGGCCTTCCATTCGCCCTTTGCCGGAAAGGCCCTCTTACAGGAGGGAGACTACACGTCGCTGGCCGATCTCACACCGCTACACTTCATTGACTACCACCCGCTGGTGAAGGTGCTGGACGAAAAGGATCTGCACCGTCTCAGAGAAAGCGGAAAGCCCTTTGCCCGCAAGCTGGTGACAGGTTGCAGCGACAGCCTGATGGACCGCCTGGACCGGGGCGAGGGCGAACCGGCATAAAGCGGCCGGAGGGAGAGCAAAAAAGGCCGGCTATACGCTTTCGGCCGCCATATTTTCCCGTTTAACATTTTCTTGGAAAGCATTTGCCCGCTCTTCTGCGGAAAAAATGTACATTTGTCGCAGACGGATCGTCCGATGGGCCGTCCGCGACATTTTCTTTGTAAAACCTCACGCCACACATTATGGGAAAGACCATTACCGTCCGCTGCAAGAACACCGGCCGCAGCCATAAGATCCCGATAGGATATACACTCGAGGAGACCGCCGAACTGCTGGAGATCAACCTGCCTCACGGCATCACCAGCGCCAAGGTGAACAACAAGGTCGAGGGCCTGCACTTCATGTTCTTCAACGACAAGGACGTCGAGTTTCTCGACATCACCTCGCCCTCGGGCATGCGCACCTACACGCGCTCGCTCTTTTTCGTGCTCTACAAGGCCGTGCGCGACCTCTTCCCACAGGCCCGCCTGCGCATCGACACACCCGTCTCGAACGGTTACTACTGTACGCTGGGCAACGAGGAAAAAGCCGCCACTGAAGAACAGATCGCGGCGCTGAAACACCGGATGCAGGAAATCATAGACGCCAATATGCCTTTTCACCGCGTATGCCGCCCCACGGAAGAGGCCATCACGCGCTTCCGCACCGATGGATTGGAAAGCAAGGCCAAGCTGTTAGAGAGTTGCGGCGAGCTGTACACCTATTACTATACACTGGGGGACACGGCGGACTATTTCTACGGCTCGCTGCTGATCCGCACAGGACAGATACGGCTGTTCGACCTCATCCCCTATGCCGACGGCCTGCTGCTGCGCTTGCCCGATCCCGCGCATCCCGACCGCCTGCGCCCCATGCGTGAACAGAGAAAGATGTTCGACGTGTTCCGCGAACAGCACCGCTGGCAACACATCCTGGGGCTGTCTACCGTGGGAGAGTTCAACGAAGCCTGCGCCAAAGGACACACCAACGACCTCATCAACGTGTCGGAAGCCCTTCAGGAGAAAAAGATAAGCCGGCTGGCCGACCGCATCGCCGGAAACAGCGACATCAAGGTTATCCTCATCGCCGGTCCGTCGTCGAGCGGCAAGACCACCTTCTCCAAACGTCTGGCGGTGCAGCTCATGGTGTGCGGCCTACACCCCGTGCCCCTCTCGCTCGACGACTATTTCGTCAACCGGGAGGACACGCCCCGCCTGCCCAACGGCGACTACGACTTCGAGAATGTGAACGCCATGGACATCCCCCTCTTCAACAACCAGATCAACGCCCTGCTGCGGGGCGAAGAGGTGGAACTGCCCCGCTACAACTTCCAGACGGGACGGAGCGAGAAAAGCGGCCAGCGACTCCGCCTCACCTCCTCAACCCTGCTCATCCTGGAAGGCATACACGCCCTCAACCCCGAACTGACACGCGACATCCCAAACAGCAACAAATTCAAGATCTACGCCTCGGCACTCACCACCATCCTGCTGGACGACCACAACTACATCCCCACGACCGACAACCGCCTGCTGCGGCGCATCGTACGCGACTACAAATACCGCGGCTACTCGGCACAAGAGACCATCCGCCGCTGGCCTGCCGTACGCGAGGGCGAGGAATGCTGGATATTCCCCTTTCAGGAACAAGCAGACGAAATGGTGAACACCGCCCTGCTCTTCGAACTGGCCGCCCTGCGCGACCAGGCCCTGCCCCTGCTGGAACAGGTTCCGGAGCACGCACCCGAATATTCCGAGGCCTACCGCCTGAGAAAGTTCCTCGGGTACCTGCGCCCCATCTCGCTGGACAGTTTGCCGCCCACCTCATTGCTTCGCGAGTTTCTGGGAGGCAGCAGCTTCCGGTACTAAGTCTCCCGCTTCAGAACTCCGGATATTTGCATCAGCCAAGCAAAAATATCGGAAAAAGGCCGCCATCCAGCGGTCTTTTTCCAGATGCCGGATGCAAATCCTTTCCGAGTTCGAAAAAAGCGGCGACGAAAATATAAAATCCGCCGGAAACTTTTCTCGTAAAAAAAGCGTAACTTTACGGCCACTTATTCCACCCGACCAAAAAATCCGGCCGAATGAAAAAATTTTTCCTTCTACTTTTCGCACTGTGCCAGCTCGGCGCAACGGCACAGACACTTCCCATGCCCAAACGCGAGTTTCGCGGCGCATGGATCCAGATGATCAACGGACAATTCCAAGGCATGAACCGCGACCGCATGCAGGCCAACCTGACCGGACAGCTCGACGCCCTGCAACGCTGCGGCGTGAACACCGTTATCTTTCAGGTGCGTGGCGAGGCCGATGCCCTCTACAACAGCCCCTACGAACCGTGGAGCCGCTTCCTGACGGGACGGCAGGGTACCGCACCCTCGCCCCTGTGGGATCCGCTGGAATGGATGGTGAAGGAATGTCACCGCAGAGGCATGGAACTGCATGCCTGGATCAACCCCTACCGCGCCAAGACAAAAGGCACGTCCGAACTCTCGAAAAAGCATCCCTACGTAAAGCATCCCGAACGCTTCTTCGAATACGACGGGTTGCTTCTCTTCGATCCCGGAATGCACGAAAACCGAAAATACATCTGCCGCATAGCCTCCGATATCGTACGCCGCTACGACGTGGACGGCCTCCACATCGACGACTACTTTTATCCCTACCCCGCCGCCGGACATGAAATTCCCGACGAGAACACCTTCCGCGCCCACCGCAACGGTTTTACCGACAAGAACGACTGGCGACGGTACAATGTGAACCTGTTTGTCGAAATGCTGCACGACTCTATCAAAGCCGTCAAACCGTGGGTGAAATTCGGGGTCTCGCCGTTCGGCATCTACCACAACCTGCGCCCGGGCACAAACATCCCGGGCAGCGAGACCGCCGGATTGCAAAACTACGACGACCTGTATGCCGACGTGCTCTATTGGATCAATCAGGGATGGGTGGACTACATCGTGCCGCAGCTCTACTGGGAGATAGGACACAAGACGGCAGATTATGACCGTCTGGTGCGCTGGTGGGCCCGCTTCGCGGCGGGAAGGCCTCTCGTCATCGGACAGGACGTGGAACGCACTGTCAGGGCGGCCGACCTGAAAAATCCCGCCCTGAACCAGATGCCCGAGAAATTCCGCCTGCAACGCACCCTGCCCGGCATTGCCGGCAGTTGCCTGTGGTACTCGGCCGCCGTGGTACGCAACGAGGGCAACTATGCCGAAGCGCTGGCACACGACTACCACCGCTATCCGGCCCTGCAACCTGAGATGCCCTTTATCGACGACAAGGCTCCCGGCAAGCCGCGCAAACTGAAGGCGATGTGGATGCCGGACGGATACTACCTGTTCTGGACCGCACCGAAAAGCCGCAAGGAAATGGACAAGGCCCGCAGCTACGTGGTCTACCGCTTCACGGCGAAGGAAAAAATCAATCTGGACGATCCGTCACACATTGTCTGCATCACGGCCAACACGTGCTGCAAGCTGCCTTACGCCAAGGGGCATGAGAAATACACCTACGTGGTGACGGCCCTCGACCGCTTGCAGAACGAGTCGAAAGAAACGAAAAAGAAAATAAAACTCTGACAGGACATGCCGGGACGCTACTGACAACACTCCGGCAACCCGGCATAACAAGACAACATGAAAGTACTGAAATTCGGCGGTTCGTCCGTAGGAACGCCCGCCAGCATCCGAAACGTAAAAAACATAGCCGAAAGGACGGGCTGTCCCACCGTGGTGGTGGTATCTGCACTGGGTGGTGTCACCGACACGCTCATCGCCGTATCGGCACAAGCCGCCGCGGGCGACAATTCCTACCGCAGCACCGTTGACGGACTGCACGACCGCCACCGCCACATGATAGATGAGGTGATTCCCGCCGAACGGCGCGACAACCTGAACCGCCGTATCGACGAACTGATGGCGGAACTGCACAGCATCCTGCACGGCGTGTTCCTCATCCACGAGCTGACCCCGAAGACCGCCGACGCTATCGTGGCCTACGGAGAAAGACTCTCGTCGCTGATATGCAGCGAACTCATCGAGGACGGACGGCACTTCGATTCCCGCTCCCTGATCAAGACGCGGAAACAGGACAACAAGCACCTGACGGATTTCGAGACTACCAACCGCCTCGTCCGCGAGGCCCTGGCAGCCACCGATGGCGTGGCCGTACTGGGCGGCTTCATCTCGTCGGACCTGGACACGGGCGTGACGACCAATCTGGGACGCGGCGGATCGGACTATACGGCCGCCATCATCGCGGCGGCACTGGATGCCGAAGCACTGGAGATATGGACCGATGTGGACGGCTTCATGACGGCCGACCCGCGCGTCATCCCCTCGGCCTACACCATCGCACAACTCACCTACGAGGAGGCGATGGAGCTGTGCAACTTCGGCGCCAAAGTGGTCTATCCCCCCACCATCTATCCCGTCTGCGTGAAGGACATCCCCATCTACGTAAAAAACACCTTTAACCCCTCGGCAAAGGGTACTGTGATCAGCCGCCGCACGGAGGTGTCGGACCGCCCCATCCGGGGTATCTCGTCGGTGAACGACATGAGCATGGTCACCGTCTCGGGTCCTTCGATGGTGGGAGTGGTCGGCGTGAACCGCCGCATCTTCGGCACTCTGACCACCGGCGGAGTAAGCGTCTTTATGGTGGCACAGACCTCATCGGAAACCAGCACTTCGCTCTGCGTCACTCCTGAGGACGGACCGCGGGCCTGCCGGTTGCTGGACGCGGAATTTGCCAAAGAGATGAAGGACGGGGCTATGAACGCTACCCAACTGAGCGAAGGACTGGCCGCCGTAGCCATCGTGGGCGAACGGATGAAGCACACGCCCGGCATCGCCGGAAAGCTGTTCAGCGTCCTGGGACGCAACGGCATCAGCGTCTGCGCGCTGGCACAGGGTGCGCTGGAGATGAACATCTCCTTCGTCATTGACCGCGGACAACTGCGCAAGGCCCTCAGCGTATTGCACGACAGCTTCTTCCTCAGCGAATATCAGGAACTGAACCTGTTTCTCTGCGGAACAGGCACCGTGGGAAATTGTCTGCTCGAACAGATTGCCGCCCAGCGCGAACCGCTCATGAAAGAACGCCGGCTAAAAATAAACCTCGTAGGGGTGAGCGGACGCTCCGCCGCCGCCTTCGACCGGAACGGCATCGACCCCGCCCATTACCGCGAAGCGATGAAGACGGGAGGTTCCGGAGGCATCGGACGCATGACGGAAGAAATAGAGCGGATGAACATCTTCAACTCCGTCTTTGTGGACTGCACCGCCAGCGAAGAGGTGGCCGCCACCTACGGACAGTTGCTCCGGCGCAACGTGTCGGTCGTAGCGGCCAACAAGATTGCCGCCTCGTCTCCGTATGACAACTATCTGGACCTGAAGCATACCGCCCGCCAGCGGGGTGTGAAGTATCTCTTCGAGACGAACGTGGGCGCAGGACTTCCCATCATCAACACCATCAACGACCTCATCAACTCGGGCGACCGCATCCTGTGCATTGAGGCCGTGCTGAGCGGAACGCTCAACTACGTGTTCAACATGCTCAGCGAGGAGATCCCGCTGAGCCGCGCCGTACGCATGGCACTCGAAAACGGCTACAGCGAACCTGACCCGCGAACCGACCTCTCGGGCAAGGATGTCATCCGCAAGCTGACCATTCTGGCCCGCGAAAGCGGCTACCGCGTCGAGACGGCCGACATCGAACAAGAACTGTTCATCCCCGAAGAACTGTTCCGAGACAGTCTGGAGAATTTCTGGAAACGACTGCCCGAACTGGACGGACACTTCGAGGCGGAACGCCAACGGCTCGTGAACGAGAACAAGCGCTGGCGTTTTGTGGCCCGATGGGCAGACGGAAACGGCAGCACGGGACTGCGCGAAATAGAACAGGGACACCCCTTCTACGATCTGGAAGGGTCGAACAACATCATTCTGCTCACCACCGAACGCTACCGGGAATACCCCATGCTGATACAGGGCTACGGCGCCGGTGCCGCCGTGACCGCCGCCGGCGTGTTTGCCGACATCATGCGCGTGGCCAACGTGTAAGATACCCAAATAAAATCCCGCCCGATGGAAGGTCCATCGGGCGGGATTTTATTTGGGTATCTCGTTCAGGCGTTAAGCCGCGAACGTCGGTATCAGAACATCTTTTCGGGATAGACACCTTCCTCGCCGAGCTTCTTGAACTTCTCGACAACTTCGGGACGGTCCTCGGGATAGGTCACTCCGAACCACTTGGAAGTCGTGTCGAGCACCTCGCAAGTGGCGGTTCCGTCGTTGATGAGTTTGTCGACCATGAGCGGAATAAAGAATTCGCTCTTGAGGTTCTCCATGTTCTTGGGATCGGACAGGAAGGTCTTGAAGAATTCCTCGCTATGTTCGAAATAATCGGGTGTGAAACCCCAGAAATTCATAGACACGGGAGTGGTGTCGGGAATAGCCACCCACTGGTCATTCTCGTCCAGATATTTCACCTCACCGTCTATGCGCTGGATCTTGGTGCGCTCCACCACGCTGGTAAGATGATGGCTGTCGTCATTCTCGCAAACGCCGCGGCTCACGGTTCCGCTCTCGGAAAGCGTATTGCCTACGCGGAAACCCACCATGGCATATTTTCCCGTGCTGCCTTCGGGCAGTTCACTAAGGAATTTACCCATCACCTTGAAAGAGTCGCGATCATAGAAGTCATCGCAGTTGAGCACGGCAAACGGCTCCTTGATCACACTCTTGCCCATCATGACGGCATGGTTGGTTCCCCACGGTTTGGTACGGCCTTCGGGACAGGTGAAGCCTTCGGGCAGTGCGTCAAGCGCCTGGAACACGAGTTCACAGGGGATATGATCTTCGTATTTGGAAAGCACGATGCGGCGGAAGTCCTCCTCAAAATCCTTACGGATAACGAAGACCAGCTTGCCGAAACCGGCATTGATGGCATCATAGATGGAATAGTCCATGATGGTCTCTCCGTGAGGACCAAGACCATCCAGCTGTTTCAGACCGCCATAGCGGCTGCCCATTCCTGCCGCCAGGAGAAAAAGTGTAGGTTTCATTGGTATTTATGTATTTTAATTAATGGTATATTGTTTCTGCAAATCTACAAATAAATTGATTACAGCCCTACGTTTTCAGACAGAAAATCTTAAAATTCGTTTCATTTCTTCTCACGCGAGAAAGAATAGGGATAAGATGCCTCACCGGTACCTCTTGACAAGGAGGGAACGGACGACATGCCAAAATCAATGCGGCCGCCTTTCAGGAGCATCCCATGGGTAAAATAGTTCAGCCCGTAGCGTTTTCCGTTGACCGACAAATGCTCGATATACGGCCTGTCACTGCCGTTGTCGGGGGCTGTCAGCTCCAGCCGTTTTCCGTTTTCAAGATTTAGCACGGCTTTCTTGAAAAGCGGGCTTCCAATGGCATATTGGCCGGATCCGGGAGCCACCGGATAGAATCCGAGCGCCGAGAACACGTACCAAGCCGAGGTCTGCCCGTTGTCCTCATCACCGCAATAGCCGTCGGGGGTGGGAGCATACATCCTGTCCATCACCTGGCGCAGCCAATACTGTGCCTTCCAAGGTTGTCCGGCCCAATCGTACAGATAGATCATGTGCTGCACCGGCTGATTGCCGTGCGCATAATTGCCCATGTTCATCACCGTCATCTCGCGGATCTCGTGAATCGGGAATCCATAATAGCTGTCATCGAAGACGGGAGGCACCGAAAAGACGGAATCGAGCATGGCGACAAAGCGGTCGTTCCCTCCCATCAGTTCCTTCAGCCCTTCAGGGTCATGAAAAACCGACCAGGTATAGTGCCACGAGTTGCCTTCGGTAAAGGCATCTCCCCACTTCAAAGGCGAGAACGGTTCGGCCCAGCTGCCGTCGGCATTACGGCCACGCATCAGGGAGCTGTTCCTGTCAAACAGATTCCGGTAGTTCATGGCCCGTTCGGCAAAAGGAGCAAGCTCCGACTTCGGACGGCCCAGCGCACGGCCCAACCGGTAAATGCACCAGTCATCATAGGCATATTCAAGCGTACGCGCCGCGTTTTCCCTGATACCTACATCATACGGCACATATCCCAACCTGTTATAGTAATCGAAACCGACGCGCCCGGTCGACTTCACGTCCGGGTGTACGGAATTAGCCCCGCTGACCAGTCCTTTCCACAAAGTCTCGGGGTCGGAGACCCTGACTCCCTTAAGCCACGCGTCGGCCAACACCGAAGCCGAGTTGTTGCCCACCATACACTCACGGTGTCCGGGACTGCACCATTCGGGAAAGAAGCCGCTCTCACGGTAGGCGTTCAGGAAGCCTTCCTGCATCTCAAGGCTCACCGAGGGATAGACCAGATTCAGCAAAGGGAAAAGGCAGCGGAACGTATCCCAAACTCCCGTATCGGTGTACATGTATCCGGGTTTCACCTCGCCGCTGTACGGACTGTAATGAACGGGCTTCCCGTCTTTATCTATCTCATAGAATTTGCGGGGGAACAGAGCGGACCGGTACAGGCAGGAATAAAACGTCCGCTTGTTGTCCAGATTCTCATCCTCAATGGCGATGCGGCCCAACACGCTGTTCCAGGCGTCCTTCCCTTCGGAGACCAATTCGTCGAACTTCTGCCCAGACACCTCCCTCATGTTCAGAGCCGCCTGCTCAGGACTGACAAAGGAAGAGGCAACCCTGACGTTCACCACCTCTCCCTTCGAGGTTCTGAAGCCGATGACCGCACCGGCATGAAAACCCTCGAACGACAGGCTGTCGGGATGCAGGGATAGCGGTTCCGCGTCGGACGATTTTCCGAACACCGCTACATACTCCACCGGTTTGTCGAACTCAATGATAAAGCAATTGACAAAATTGCCGGGCACTCCGCCGCTGTTGCGTGTGGAACGGCCGCAGACGGTATGCCTGTCGGGACTGACGGTGACCGACGATCCTTTGTCGAAAGCATCCACCACCAGATAGGACATACCTTCGGGATAGGTGAAACGGAAAGCCGCGGCACGCTCGGAAGGCGTCAGTTCGGCCAGCACGTCGTGATCGGCCAAGTAAACCGAGTAATAGTAAGGCTTTGCCGTCTCCCCTTTGTGCGAGAACCAGCTGGCCCGGTCCTCCTCGTCAAACTTCAGTTCTCCCGTCACGGGCATGACCGAGAACTGCCCGTAGTCGTTGATCCACGGACTGGGCTGGTGCGTCTGCTTGAAACCGCGGATTCTATGCGCATCGTAAGTATACTGCCATCCATCACCCATCTTGCCGGTCTGCGGAGTCCAGAAGTTCATGCCCCACGGACGTGCTATGGCGGGATAGGTGTTTCCGGCCGAGAGTTCGAAACTGGACTGCGAACCCATCAGGGGATTCACATATCTCGTGAAATCGTCCTCTGCCGTTGCCGGCAGACACGACAGAAAAACACAAGCTGCTATGATAAGTTTTCTCATGACATGATTTTTTGCAAAGAGGGAAAACAAAGAGGTCATCGGAGCTTGCCAACCACACGGCTGATCTGATCGCCCATTCCTATCGTATAGCCCTGAGAGAAAAAGACCACGCGGTTAAACGTATCGCCCACAAAGACCACGGGCAGTTCATGCGAAGCGGTAAGGCCCGAAGAGAAAAGGTCGGCAGCCACCTCTCCGCGGCTGTCGATACCGAAGCGCACGGTCGAGGGCAATGACGGGAACTCGCCACGCTGACGCTCGAAACGCTTTGCCTCTTCCTCCGTGGGAAAGAGCAGCAGGATGGGACGGCCCCACGCCTCCAGCTCGGAACGCATCCTCTCCAGATCGTGCAGGATGTGGTTGGAAGGTTCATGACCGGCACGAATCAGCCCCACGGCATAGTAACCGCGCCCCGTGGCGGAAAGAAGGGTACGGCAAGCCGCCCCGACCGAATCGGCATACTGATTCTCGGCATTAAAGGAACCTATCACCTGAATATTGGTTTTATCCTCACGCATAAGAAGCGTGACAGAGGAATCTTTCCCTGTCTCCATCGGGAAGACTTCGAGACGGGCCAGCACGCTTCCGTCGGCCATTCGTGTGCCGGAAACCAACAGATAGTCACCCTCTTCCACCGGCTTTCCGTCCACAAAACCGCCATTCAGAACCGAGCCTTCGGAATAGGCCTGCAAGAAAGGCAGTCCGTCATACAGGCGGCTAACGGTGAAATGGGTATAATAGGCCGGATTTTTCATGAACTCGCGCGGCGTATAGGACAATTTGAGACAAGGATAAGCGGAAGCGGCCCCCGAGACGGAAACAGCAGCCGAGTTCAGATCGGCCTGTATCCAGTTCACAGTTTCCTCATCCGCCGGAGCCACTCCGGAAAAAGAGGCATACTGCACTTTGCCCGTCACCTCGTCTATGCGGGCGGGAATGCCCAACGTCCGCGCGGCGGCAACAAAGAGAAGTTCCCGGCTGCGGGCATCGGCCGTACGGTAACGCACGACAGATTCGGGCGATTGCAGAAAACCGAGCGGATTCCATGTACCGTCCGTCTCCACATGCTGCCCTACCCATGCGGCAAGCGCGGCGGGACGGGTCCGGAATTGCGTTTTTTCCTCGTCCGTAAAAGCCTTGTCGAGACAGATCCGCCAAGGCGTGAGGGCCTCGACGGAAATGCGCGGACTGTAGACATAACGTGCGGTAAAGGGGGTACAAGAAGACGGCAAGCCGGCTTTACGGAAATGGTCGGCCAGAACATCGTAGTCAAAATCACGCAAATCCTTGTCCGTCATGGCCTGCAAGACGGAAATCGCACACGTGGAACGGAAATCGCTCAGGATGCGGAACAGATTCCGGTAATTGCCGCAGCACTTCTGCACCAACTGCCAGACAGCCACCGGGTCATATCCGTTGCGGAGACTGAAACTGTCGGCCTCCGCCTGTTGCGGAAAAGTTCTGGTATACGCCATGCGGATACTATCCTCCTGCGCCTTGCGGCGTTCGTTGGTCCGGATGGCTTCCGGCCCCACATCGGGAACATTGTCATGACCGGCGGGAGGAACGATGTCAAGGTCCGTTCCGAAACGCTCGCCCGGCCCGTGAGAGAGCTCCACCCGCACCTCTCTGGAACTGCCGGCCGTAAACTTGGCAAAACCGTAACGGCCGCCTTTGGCCGCCCAGGCCACAAGATCGCCCAGTCCGGACGTTATTGAGGCCTGTCCCAAAGCATCGGTACGTGTACGGTGAACCGTGAACAACTCGGCATAATTGTACAATTTGAAATCGAGCAGAGCGTCAGCCACAGGGTTTCCCTTCCCGTCGACCACCCGGACTGTCGTGCGCGCCACGGGAGCATAATTGGCCGTCACGTTGATCTCCGTATAGCAGGGTGTACGGGAGATAACATCCTCCGGGCCGTCATATCGGCCGAATACTCTCGTGTGCATCAGCATACCGCGCGAGGCCGGACGGTTGAACCACCCGAGATCCAGTGCCGGTTCAGGCTCGCAGGCACCGAGAAAATACCAGCGGCCGTCTGCCCAGGCCTCCACCCAGGCATGATTGTCGTCCGTATGGGCCCAACGCGGCGTATAGACCTGACGGGCCGGAATGCCCACGGCCCGCAACGCGGCAACCGTAAACGTGGACTCCTCACCACAACGGCCCGTAGCCGTACGCATCGTGGCCAGAGGCGAAGAAGTGCGGGCGTCCGAGGGGCGGTAGGTCACATACTGGTGGCACCAGTGGTTCACTTCCAGCACGGCATCGTACATGGAAAGCCCGGCCACCCGCTGTCGCAACTGTTCATAGCAGACCGTCCGGAAGGAATCGAGGTGCTCGTTGTTGACGCGCACCGGCAACACGAAATGCCGCCATTCCCGTTCCGGGACCGAAGTTCCCCATGGCAATTCCCTGCGGGCTCTCAGGGAGGATTTCACCTGGCGCAAATAAAATTCGGGAGCATAATCCGTCATGTCCGGCCAGGACATATAGGCATACAGAAACTCCAGAGCCTCGCGCTCTTCCGGAGTACGCGCCATCGCAATGGCCCGGTCTGCATTCCCGCAGGGCCGGCGTTGCAGGCGCTCCGCAAGTTCTTTACGGACAGCGTCCGTGTCACCCAACGGAGACGCAACTCCCGTCATGGCGAAGACACACAAAAGGAACAGAAACACAAATGTACGGTTTTTCATAAGGCTGATTCAAAAAAAATTAGCATCATAGGTTTACGAATGCAAATTTAGTCATTCATCAAAAAACAGACTTGTCAATCCCTGTTTTTTTATAACTCGGTGTCCGGCAAAACGCTTACTTCCGGATGCGGAGAGAATGCCGTTATGCTTCTTAGAGGAAACTTTACACAATATTTTTCAAAGAAAAAGATCCACAAGGGCTTGGAAATGAAAAAAATTAGTAACTTTGTCGCGATTTTCAGAATCCGCCGGGGCCGGACAAGCGATTTCACGGAGAAATCCGCCTCACGGAAAAACCGTTTTACAACAAAAACATGTACGCAATTGTAGAAATTAACGGTCAGCAGTTCAAGGCTGAAGAAGGCAAGAAGCTCTTCGTAAACCACATGCAGAGCGCCGAAAACGGCCAGACTGTTGAATTTGAGAAAGTGTTGTTGATTGACAACAACGGCGAAGTAAAAGTGGGTCTGCCCACCGTTGAAGGCGCCAAAGTAGTATGCGAAGTACTCTCCCCGCTGGTAAAAGGCGACAAGGTTCTCGTATTCCACAAAAAACGCCGCAAGGGCCATCGCAAGCTCAACGGTTATCGCCACCAGTTCACCGAACTGACAATCAAACAAATTATTGCTTAATTCCTAAAAAAGTAGAAGAAAATGGCACACAAGAAAGGTGTAGGTAGTTCTAAGAACGGCCGTGAGTCGGCTTCACAGAGATTAGGCGTTAAGATTTGGGGCGGTCAGACCTGCATTGCCGGTAACATCATCGTCCGCCAGCGCGGTACGGTCCACTATCCCGGAAAGAATGTGGGCATGGGCAAGGATCACACGCTCTTCGCCCTGACCGACGGAATCGTAAACTTCAAGCGCGGCAACCGCGACCGCAGCGTAGTTTCCGTTCTTCCCAAAGCAGAAGCCTAAGGTCACGGTTTCCTGAAACAGAGAAACCATCCAACGCAAAAAGAACGGCCTGTTCCCCGCAAGGGTGAGCAGGCCGCTTTTTTGTCGCGTCCGGAATGCCGTCAGGAAACAACGGGAGCCGGATTCTCCGGAACCGTAGTAACAGCAGCTGGAGGCACGGCGGAAAGCGCGGCCGAGCGCAGCCCGAATCCGATGAAATGGTCCAACGAGTAACGACCCGGTCCGGTGATGTAGAGCAGAACAAACATCGCGAAATAAACGAAAGCCAGTTCTTTCATCGCAAAAGGATCGGCCGCATGGATGCCGAACAAAGCCACACCCATCGAGAAAATCATGGGCAGCGGAGTCAGGCGGAACATGAACCCGCTGACAAACGCCACCGAACAGAACAGCTCGGCAAAGATGACCAGCGAGAGCGACACGGGATTGCTCAGCCCGAACGGATCGGGAAAGACACCGGACAAAGCACCGAAGGACAGCAACTTCTGCACTCCATGCACGAAAAGCAGGGAGCCGAACAACACACGCAGCACCAGCAGAAGAACCGACATCGGCATCGTCTCGGTGTGTGTGGGAAACAAGAATCTAAAAACTTTCAGCATAACATCTGTTTTTTTATTGTGTGAAACATCATCCGCTCCGGCCGTCCAAAGAGAGGGCGGAGCCTTTACCCGTCAAAAGTACGCAAAACCCGAAAATCCCTTCCGCAGAGACTGTTAATTGTTGTTCGGTTTGTGATTTCTTAAAAAGCCCGGACCGTAATACACAGATTTTTTGTAAGTTTGCAACAAATATCATTACTTCTTTACGCATGGCACTCAAACCCGACAAAGACCTGAAACAGTTCTACTCCATCGGAGAAGTGGCGGAAATGCTGCAAGTGAACGAAACCTTGCTGCGATTCTGGGAAAGGGAATTTCCGCAGATCAACCCCAAGAAGGCAAGCCGCAACATACGTCAGTACACCAAAAAAGACATCGAACAAATCCGTCTGGTCTACAACCTTGTCAAGGTACGCGGTCTGAAGATAGCGGCAGCCCGCGAAGCCCTGCGCAAGAACAAGGAAGGCACCGTGCGCACCGTCGAGGTGATCGAGCGGCTGCGGGCCGTCAAGGCCGAGTTACAGGCCATCCGGAAAGAGCTGGGCGACCTATAAGCCCGCTTCCTCCGGTATATCCCCATCTCCTTTACTTAAAAACACACAGCATTTTGGCCAAAGAAAAAACAGTTTACGTCTGTTCCCACTGCGGGCAGGAATCTCCCAAATGGGTCGGGAAATGTCCCTCCTGCGGCCAGTGGAACACCTACAAGGAAATGACGGTACGCCCCGCCAACAGCCACCGGCATACAGCCCCGGACAGCGATGCCCGCCAGCCCCATCCCGTCCGCCTCGCCGACATCACGGCCGGAGAAGAGCCGCGCCACGACACGCACGATGCCGAGCTGAACCGTGTGCTGGGCGGCGGTCTGGTTCCCGGTTCGCTCATCCTGCTGGGCGGCGAGCCGGGCATCGGAAAGTCCACACTGCTCCTCCAGACCGTCCTGCACATGGCAGGACACACCGTCCTCTATGTAAGCGGCGAAGAGAGCGAGCGGCAGATCAAGCTGCGCGCCGACCGCCTGAAAAACCCCGCGACAAGCTCCACAGAATCTCCGCTCCTGCTCTGCGAGACGCGGCTGGAACATATCTTCACCCACATCCGGAACGTCCGTCCCGACCTCCTCGTCATCGACTCCATCCAGACCCTCTCCACCGAGACAGTAGACTCCTCGCCCGGCAGCATCACGCAGATCCGCGAATGCGCCGCCGCCCTGCTCAAATATGCCAAGGAGAGCGGAGTCCCCGTCATCCTCATCGGACACATCACGAAAGAGGGCAGCATCGCCGGACCGAAAGTGCTGGAACATATCGTCGACTGCGTGTTGCAGTTCGAAGGCGACCGCCACTATCTGTACCGCATCCTGCGCAGCATCAAGAACCGTTTCGGCTCCACCGCCGAACTGGGTATCTACGAAATGCGTTCCGACGGCCTGCGACCCGTTGACAACCCATCGGAACTGCTGCTCACACAGGACGGCGAGGAACTGAGCGGCATGGCCGTCGCCGCCGCCATCGAGGGCATCCGCCCCTTCCTCATCGAGACGCAGGCCCTCGTCTCCACCGCGGCCTACGGCACTCCGCAACGCTCGGCCACGGGTTTCGACCTGCGCCGGCTCAACATGCTGCTGGCCGTACTCGAAAAGCGCGTCGGCTTCAAGCTGGCCCAGAAGGATGTGTTCCTGAACATCGCCGGTGGCATCCGCGTGGCCGATCCCGCTATCGACCTCTCGGTGATCGCCGCCGTGCTTTCCTCGAACGTAGACACGCCCGTGGGCCGCGATATCTGCATGGCCGGCGAGGTGGGACTGAGCGGCGAGATACGCCCCGTCACCCGCATTGCCCAACGCATCGCCGAGGCGCAGAAACTGGGATTCGCCCGCATCGTTCTGCCCGAGGCCAACCTGAAAGGACTGGATCCGGGACAATACCGCATCGAACTGGTACCGGCAGGCCGCGTAGAGCACGCCCTGCGCGAACTTTTCGGCTGAAACAGTCCGGCCCGCCCCTTATTCCTTACTTTTCCGAAACACAGAAATGATCAAGAACCTTAACTTGCGCGTCACGCCCGACATCGCCTTCCGCAACGAGTCCCTGCGCCGGCGCGCTGCCCTCGAACTGGGCATCGAGATCCGCGACCTACGGGCCCTGCGCATCCGGCGGCGGAGCATAGACGCCCGCCAGCGTACCGTTTTCGTCAACCTCTCCTTAGACCTGTACCTCGGCGAAGAACCGCCGCGCACCGACTTCGCCCCGGTGAGCTATCCCGACGTGTCGGGCCGCCCTCAGGTAGTGGTGGTAGGCGCCGGACCGGGCGGCCTCTTCGCCGCCCTGCGCCTCATCGAGCTGGGCCTGCGCCCCGTTGTGCTCGAACGCGGCAAGGACGTACACGCGCGCCGCAAGGACATTGCCCGCATCTCCCGCGAGCACATCGTAGACCCCGAAAGCAACTACTCTTTCGGCGAGGGCGGAGCAGGAGCCTATTCGGACGGAAAACTCTATACGCGCTCCAAGAAGCGCGGCAACGTGGAAAAGATTCTCCGCGTCTTCTGTCAGCACGGCGCCTCCACCGACATCCTCTGCGATGCCCATCCCCACATCGGCACCGACCGTCTGCCCCGTATCATCGAGGCCATGCGCACACAGATTCTCCACTCGGGCGGGGAGGTGCGCTTCGAGACACGCATGGACGCCCTGCTCGTGAAAGGCCGCACCGTTTGCGGTGTGCGCACCGCCGGCGGAGAGGAGATCCCCGGACCCGTCATTCTGGCCACAGGCCATTCCGCCCGCGACGTGTACCGCTACCTTCACCGCGAGCACATCGCCATCGAGGCCAAAGGCATCGCCATGGGCGTGCGCCTGGAACATCCCTCCCGCCTCATCGACTGCATCCAGTATCACAGCCGCGAAGGCCGAGGCCGCTGGTTACCGGCGGCAGAATACAGCTACGTAGCCCAGAGCGAAGGCCGCGGAGTCTACAGTTTCTGCATGTGCCCCGGCGGATTCGTGGTGCCCGCGGCCAGCGGCCCCGGACAGGTGGTGGTCAACGGCATGAGTCCCAGCGGCCGCGCCTCGGCATGGAGCAACAGCGGCATGGTGGTCGAGACCCGGCCCGAAGACACGGAGGGAGAGTTCAAACCCTTCCTGCAACAAGCCATGCAGGACGACAGCTTCGCCGCCGGGCACGAAGACATCGGCACGGCCGGCCATCCGCTGCGCATGATGTACTTGCAGGAAGCTCTCGAGCGGGCCGCCTGGCAGCAAGGCGGACACCGGCAGACGGCACCGGCACAACGCATGGCCGATTTCGTGAACCGCCGCCTCAGCTGCGACCTGGCCGCCTCCAGCTATTCACCGGGGCTGACACCCTCACCGCTCCACTTCTGGATGCCTTCCTTCATCGTGCGCCGCCTCACCGACGGCTTCCGCCAGTTCGGCCGGAAGAGCCACGGTTTCCTGACCGACGAGGCCACGGTCATCGCTGCCGAAACCCGCACATCAGCCCCCGTCCGCATTCTGCGCGATACCGTCACCCTGAGCCACATCGACCTCGCCGGCCTCTATCCCTGCGGAGAAGGCGCGGGCTATGCCGGCGGCATCGTCTCGGCCGCCATCGACGGCGAGCGCTGTGCCGAAGCCGTGGCGGCGACACTCGCACCGGACTGACACTATACCGCGCATACCATGCGCGGGAGATACCTTTGTATAAAAAGGTATCTCCCGCGTATTTTATTATCATGAAGGAGCATCAGAGCAGGCTCCACGTCACGGTCAGACCGGCCATGACGATGCTGACCATACTCATCAGCTTGATCAGGATATTAAGGCTCGGGCCGGACGTATCCTTGAACGGATCGCCCACGGTGTCACCCACGACGGTGGCCTTGTGCGTCTCGCTGCCCTTACCGCCGAAATGGCCTTCCTCCACATATTTCTTCGCGTTGTCCCACGCGCCGCCGGCATTGGCCATGAACACCGCCAGCGCGAAACCGGCAGACAGACCGCCGATGAGCAGCCCCAGCACGCCGCTCACTCCGAACACCAGTCCCGCTACCACGGGAACCACGATGGCCAGCAGCGACGGAACCACCATCTCGTGCTGGGCCGCCTTGGTCGATATCGTCACGCAACGGCCGTAGTCCGGCTCGGCATCGCCCGTAAGGATCCCCTTTATCTCGCGGAACTGACGGCGCACTTCCTCCACCATCCGCGCGGCGGCACGGCCCACGGCGTTCATCGTCAGACCGCAGAACAGAAAGGCCATCATCGCTCCCACGAACATGCCGGCCAGCACCTTCGGGTTCATCAGCGTCACGTCATAGTACTGCATGAAATCGGCAAACGAGGCCTCGGCCAGCCGCACCGTGCGGCCCGGCAGTTCGAGCGAGGTCTGTCCGATACGCTCCAGCCCTATGCGCACCTCCTCCACGTAGCTGGCCAGCAGGGCCAGACCCGTCAGGGCCGCCGAACCTATGGCAAAGCCCTTGCCCGTGGCAGCCGTGGTATTGCCCAGAGAGTCGAGGGCGTCCGTGCGGTGGCGCACCTCCTCGCCCAGCCCGCTCATCTCGGCGTTTCCGCCGGCATTGTCGGCAATGGGACCGTAGGCATCGGTGGCCAGCGTGATGCCCAGCGTGGAGAGCATCCCCACCGAAGCCATGCCGATGCCGTAAAGACCCATCGACACGTTCGACAGGTCACCGCCGGCAGCCAGCAGGAACGAGACGATGATGCCCGCCACAACAGCCAGCACGGGAACCGCCGTCGAGAGCATGCCTAAGCCCAGGCCGGAAATGATTACCGTGGCCGGCCCCGTCTGGCCGCTCTCCGAAATGCGGCGCGTGGGCCGGTAGCTCTGCGAAGTATAGTATTCGGTGGACTGGCCTATGACAACACCCGTCACCAACCCAACAGCCACCGTGCAGGTCATTGTCAGCCAGTTGTCAAGCCCCAGCAGCCAGAGAATGCCGCCCGAGGCCGCCACAATGGCCGCTCCGCTCAAGTTCGTTCCCGTGGAGAGGGCGCGCAGCAGGTCCTTCATCGTAGCGTCCTCACGGGTGCGGACGGCAAAGATGCCGATGATGGAAAGCACGATGCCCACCGCGGCGATGAGCATCGGCGCCACCACGGCCTTGAACTGTGCCACGGTGTCGCCACCCGTCATATAGGCCGCCGCGCCCAGCGCTGCCGTGGCCAGAATGGAGCCGCAATAGGATTCATACAGGTCGGCCCCCATGCCGGCCACGTCGCCCACGTTGTCGCCCACATTGTCGGCAATGGTAGCGGGATTGCGCGGGTCGTCCTCCGGAATGCCGGCCTCGACCTTACCCACGAGATCGGCCCCCACATCGGCGGCCTTGGTATAGATTCCGCCGCCCACACGGGCAAAGAGCGCCTGCGTGGACGCTCCCATGCCAAAGGTGAGCATGGTCGTGGTGATGATGCAGAGTTTGGCCGTAGGGCTGTCCGTGGCCGGCACGAAAGCATCGAGCAGCAGATACCAGAAAGAGATGTCGAAGAGCCCCAGCCCCACGACTACCAGCCCCATCACCGCTCCCGAACGGAAGGCGATGCGCAGACCGCCGTTGAGCGATGTGCGCGCCGCATTGGCGGTGCGCGCCGAGGCCGCTGTGGCGGTTTTCATGCCTAAAAAGCCGGCCAGACCGGAAAAGAAGCCACCCGTCAGGAAAGCTACGGGCACCCAGGCATTCTGCACGCCGAAACCGTAAGCCATCACGCTGAACAGCAAGGCCAGCACCACAAAGACCATCCCCACTACCTTGTACTGCTGCCGCAGATAGGACATGGCCCCCTTGCGCACGGCCGCAGCGATATGGGCCATGCGGGGCGTACCCTCGGAAGTTCGTATCATCTGCCTGTAGAAAAACCAGGCAAAACAGAGTGCCAGAACGGAAGAGGCCGGCACAAGCCAAAACAAAGGTGTTTGCATAGAACTAAATTTAAGTAAGCAGTCAAAAGTAAGAAATTTCCGGCAAAAAAGGCAGTTTCCAAGCAAAAAATCATGCGGGAATTGCCTTTTTTCCGCTCGTTTTTCTACGAAGTACCGGTAGTCTTGTAAACTTGCGCCCATTTTTCTTTAGCCAACTCAAACCAATGAGGATATTCAGGACAACTTCCATCCCCACGAATGATAACAATGACCATAAGTATCATAAAGAATCATGCGAGCCTTAAACACACGTGCCATTTGTTGCCACCCCTCCCTCCGCCCCTCGTCCAGAAATGTTTCCACAGCGGCGAAAAATTGGAGTTTTCCACAGCCTCAGGAAAAGGCTATAAATCAGCGAAAAAAACAGGCGTAGTTTACAAAGCGTTTACAAGTCGTTTACAAAATGCGACAAATGTGGACAAAGTTTTTACAAAGTATTTACAATATTTTACGCCGGTTTATTTTGAATCTTCTATATTTGCCGCATTCTTAAAGCCTAACAGACATGAAGAACATTTTAATCCTTTTATTTATTCTGATACTGGCTCCGCTCTCTGCCAACGCACAGTTTCCGGATAATGAGAATGACATCCGTTGGTCATTATATAAGAATGGACCGGTTAAAGATAAAAGAGGCCGGTCCGGAGTATATCTTCCGACAGCTTTCATATCGGATGCCGGACTGACTTTCCAGTCATGTATCGGCATGAGCCTGCCCTACGCTATCGTTACGAAAGAGCAAAACTTAGTGAGCAGGATACAAGAATTGGAAAATCAGGAAACATGGATTAAAGAACACATAACATACACACCGGCATTGTTTTTCAACGGGTACGAATTTCCCGAGAACTATCACATAGAGGATTTGCTCTATATACTTTAAACCAAACATCCATCATGAAAAATCTATACCTCCTATTCCTGCTTTTCGTCTTTGGTTCCGTAGTTCTGTCCGCACAAGACAAGAAAGTTCTGCTGGCCGGCAATGTGTACGACCGTTTCACGGGCCAGAAGATTGACTCCGTGCAAGTCAGGTTGCTCCACCGTAATGACAGTTCCGAAATACAGGTTTCACTGGCTTATATCAGAAAGGAAGAGCCCAATGCCCTGATGTTTGTCGTACCTGTCACCGAGACGGGCGATTATCTCGTACACTTTTCACGCAACGGATATACGGACGAATACCTTCCTTTTGAGGTCACGTCTTTCCGACAGCAACTGTATGTCGAATATGTAAAACTGAGAAAAGAGCGTGTGTTGCCGGCCGCCACTGTTGCCGCCACAAAGGTAAAGATGGTGTTCAAGGGTGACACCATCGTATACAATGCCGATGCCTTCCAGCTGGCCGAAGGCTCGATGCTCGACGCGCTGGTAGCCCAGCTTCCCGGAGTGCAGCTCAGCGGAGGACGCATCACGGTGAACGGTGAGTTTGTAAGCAGTCTGCTCATCAACGGCAAGGACTTTTTCAACGGGAATGCCAAAATTGCATTGGACAACCTGCCTTCCTATATCGTCAACAAGATCAAAGTGTACAAGCGGGAGCATGAGTCCGCATATATCACCGGACCCTCCTCAGAAACCGAGAAGCCGCTGGTGATGGATGTCAATCTCAAAAAGCAATATGCGATCGGGTTCATTGCCAATATGGAGGGAGGAGGAGGAACCGATGAGCGTTATCTGGCCCGTCTTTTTGCCCTGCGCTATACCGGACAATCCCGCCTGTCCATTTATGGGAATATTACCAATACCGGAGACATGGCCCGTCCGAACGAGAACAACGAATGGAAGCCCTCTGATGCCATGTACGGCATGCGTCATGCAAAATATGGCGGTGCGGACTTCGCGTTAGATGATAAGGAAGGCCGGTGGAAGTTTTCCGCAAACGCATCTGTCCTCAATGAGAGGATCACAGACGAACGGGGCACTTCCGGCATACGTTTCTTCGAGTCCGGAAATACCTATAGCCGCAGTACCAATACTGTCCTGCAACACCACACCTTCGCCACGGGCAGTGTGGGAGGAAACTGGAAACTCCCCCTCATATATTCCGACTTCTCGGCAGGAGTCACGTATAATGGCACGGACTACAACGCTTTCCGGCGTTTCGCGGACTTCAGCAGGGAACCGTACGAAAGCTATTTCAATGCTTCGCTCGACAGCCTGTATCTTGGCGCTGCCGGCGAGGAACTCCGCCGCAACATGATTTCCTTCTCACGCGACTGGCAGAAATGGAACTCAAAAATACTGGACTGCAACGGCCGTCTCAATCATATCATCAAATCTCCGGTCGAAGGCGATCACTTCAAACTCGACCTGTCCGGAAAATACAACCACAGCACACATGCCGAATTCTCCCGCTACATGCTGACCAACAATCAGGAGGAAACACGCAACCGCTATTTCGACAGGCCCTCGTCACAATTGCGGCTGCAAACCGTGGCCGGCTACGTCTCGCGCAATGATGAGTTTCGTCGGGAAATCAAAGGAGACTATACTTACAGGCGCGAAAGACAGGAAAGTGATAATTTACTATACCGTCTTGACCGTTTCGAGGAATACACCGCGGACAAGCGGCCACTCGGAGTGCTGCCTTCCACGACCGATTCGCTCCGCCTCTGCATGGACCTCTCCAACAGCTACTTTTCCACCAGGCAGACCGACGCGCACAGCGTACACCTCAGCCTGCGACAGTGGGGACTGTTCAGAAAGGGAGACACACGCACAGGCAGCCTTACCCTGGACCTTGAGCTGTACCATAACCGGGTCAGACTGGACTACAACCGGGGGATGCTCGACACGACAGCCGTGCAGCGGAATTTCCGCGTCTATCCCGGCATCCGGTTCGACTGGGACCGTTTCACCCTCAACTACAGGTATAACCACGGAATTGTTGACCTGTTGCAGACCTTTGACATCCGTGACGACAGCAATCCTCTCGTTGTCAGTCTCGGGAACCCGCAGCTCAAGGCTCCCAGAGTTCATTCGCTGAATGCCTCCTATGCCATTCGCGAACAGAAACATCTGCGCCTGATACGTTTTGAGGCCAACTACCAACTGATGAAAAACCTCACGGCACAGTCCGTCTTCTACGACCGCACCACCGGCATCTCCACATACAGGCCGGTGAATGTCAACGGTAACTGGCAGGCAGAAGTGAAGAATGCGTTCTCGCAGGCCATCGACAGGAAAAAGAAATTGCAACTGAACAACGATTTTTCCGTGAAATACCTCAACAGTGCAGACTACAACAGCACGGACGGGCAGCCCCGCCGCAGCAGTGTGCGCAACCTCTTCCTGCGAGACGGGATACGGCTGACGTGCCACCACAAGATTTTCGACCTCACCGTCAAAGGAAACCTTGTATGGCAACACGCGGAAAGCGGACGGACGGACTTCACTACCATCAATGTCCTTGACTACGACTACGGAATTTCCGCCCTTTTCAGGATTCCGGGGGGAATAGATTTCAGTACCAATCTGAACGTATATAGCCGTAGAGGCTATTCCGACCGAACCATGCAGGCTGATGATATGGTCTGGAACGCCCGTGTCTCCAAATCGTTTCTCAAAAATCGCCTTGTCTGTATCGTCGACGGCTTTGATTTGTTGGGAAAACTCTCCACCGTCCGCCACACATTAACCGTGCAGGGAACAACCGAAACACGGTATAATGTCATGCCACGCTATGTCATGTTCCATGCCATATACCGCATTCACATAAAACCTAAAGCAAACAAATAATATGCCCTTGGACTGTATCTTAAATAGAATTGCACAGCAATTGCTAATCAACGCAAGTTTTACACAGAACATCGGTCTCTCATGCGGAAAATGTGGAGCCGTCATATTCTTTTATATGTTCGAACATTCTATTCATCAAAAATTGTATGACATATCTTCTGTTGCAGATAGTCTTATTGATGAAGTTCTGGAAGATGTCAATACCAAATCACCAGCAGATATTGATAATGGGTTAACAGGCATGGGCATAGCCATAGAATACTATTGCTGTCCGATAAAACTTTTTGAGGCAAAACAAAATTAGGACTGGCACCTATTGCAGGAGTCAGTCCTTTTAGTTTAGTTTGTGTTGTCCAAAACATTTTCTAAACTATGCCCCAAAGTAGTCATTTTAGCGGACAGCCGCTCTATGGTCAGGTAATAAAATTGCTTGACAAGTCGAAAATTCTTCAGTTTAGCCGCGAATACGGAGGAGAGAGATATACCAAACGGTTTAACTGCTGGATACATCTGGCAGTAATGCTCTATGCCGTGATAATGCGATTCGACTCATTGCGTGAGATAACAGCCAGTTTGCTTGCCGAGACGCGTAAACTGTCTCATATAGGTATTACTTTCAAAATCGGGCGCAGCACACTCGCGG